>ERZ833608.554-NODE-554-length-30522-cov-175.235008_pt1 | contig 30522 bp, 19 predicted proteins | sample MGYA00519694_ERZ833608 | MGnify/ENA primary metagenome ERZ833608 (study PRJEB31850, sample SAMEA3708742) | human gut metagenome | biome: human gut; feature: human-associated habitat; material: faeces | place: China | collected 2014 ... | reverse complement strand
GTGATTCCTTTTTTATCTCGTGGGCATGTGATTGAAAATTCTCATCTTAATTTCACTATCTCTTACCAAGACATTTGCTGCATCATAGAATTTAACTTCTACGAAATCTGTCTGATAACGTCCAACGAGCAGAACATGTCTTCTAATATTTCTGCCATTTGCCTCACCTCCAGGACATGGAATACCAGTAGATAAATGCTTATGACCTAAAAGAACCTTCTCTGAGTAATCAAGATGCTGCTCATACTCCATTCTTCCGCAATAAGGACAAAAAGCAAATCCATAGGTGCTTCTTCCTCTATTATAGAACAATATTTCAGACTCGTTTGTAGAGCACCGCACAACCATTTTGGCAGCTGAAGTCTTTTCTTGCCATGGATCCATTTTCAATAACACAGGTTGAACAAAGCTCATTTCTCCTTGTACATTCATTTTTCGAGTTGGTTTTGAGCCAAATGCCACGCTGAATGCTACAGGTTCAACCACTTCCGTAAAACGCTGTTCTGTCGAAATACTCATGTCCTTTATTCCATGCATGGAATTTTCCTTACCACATTTAGGGCAATCATTCAAAACATTACCTTGACGTATGACAGTATAACCACAATGAGTACAATTTTGCAGCACATACCTTGTCGTATTATCATCATACTTAGTCTTCATCAATATTCCTGCAGGCTTATATATCCATTCGTTCTTTACTACCTGTTTACCAGGGGCATAGGCAGAAATAGCTTGACTCAAATGCATGGTAGGAGAATTCTCATCATAACCCTTACCCAACATACATTGCACCAAACCTGTCGGAATGCCAGCACTTGGCAAGAATGAATGTTCTGCCATATAAGTCAAAAGAGAAGTTGAAAGGAAGTTATCCTTTTGATGTGACACAGATTTTAGTGCAATACCATTATCACCTTCTTCTTCTAACATTTTTATCGTTTTATCCAAACTGTCAATACGTGCTTGGTAAAGTCCTCGAACAGTTGAAATATCTTTTTTCGTAGAGAAAACAGCATCTGACAAAGGTACGTTATCCAATGCCGTACCTTTTACCAAAGACTTATATGATACTTCAAGGTCAGTTCTGTTACCACCAATAATATTATCAATATGATTCAGGAACTTATCCAAATAGCATAGTCCATCTATAGCAACAAAGAAATCTCCTAAATTGGCAGTAACCCTTATTCCACCCTGCAAAGACACGAAATCAGCAAACACCATAGCATTAACATGACGTTGAATCAGTTGTCGACTTTCCAACTTCAACAAAGGTGTCTCCGTTAAATGTGTAATTGGATAATCAGGATGCTTCCACGTGTTTGCACCTATTGGATTAGGAGCACAGAAAGTCAGAGCCAAAGCCTTTGACTCGCTTCTACGACCTGCACGACCTGCACGTTGTAGATAATTGGCAGATTTTGGTGGTACATTATTCATAACCACCTCACTTATACCACCTATATCTACACCCATCTCCATTGTTGTCGAGCATGACAACACATTAAGATGTCCCTCATTAAAATCCTTTTCATATTTATCCAAATCTTCACGAGATTGCTGTGCAGAATGTTCTGCAGAAATAAAGATTGGCTTCTGGGAATAAACTCTCTCATGCAAACCTGTATAGACACCATGTTCTTTTTGAGAGACCAAATTTTCATCAATCCATGCAGCAATCTTCTTGTCGTCCAGCTCAGCCGACTTGAATGGGAAATATGGATATTCAAATGTTGTTACAACCTTGAATCTATCAAAGTTTTCTTTCCCTATATAGCCGTTCATTCGAGGGCTGTAGCCATGGAAGGTCACATCTACGACGACATTATCCACAGGGCAAAGGTAACCTTTTTCTATTAATTGCAATTTGACCTTATTTCCTATCAAATCCAACATATATCCCTTACTTTCTGTATCTACAGGTTCCAGAATGTTAGACGTCAGGAATCCCCATGCTTTATCCAAGAGACTATTGATAATTGCAACTTTGCCATCATCAATCTGTTCTGCATCATTATAACCTAAAACAGCACAAATAAGAAGTACCAATCTATTTTGATCATCCTGTACAGTTCCATCCAATCTCTGTTTCACAACAGGCCATTTACTAACAGGTTTACTTTTTATACGCTTATCAGAATCCTTTGGATAGATTTCAGACATATAGACATTCTGCGTCAAATAGGTTTTGACTTCACCGGCCATCATGTAATGTCTGCCGCCACGAATAACATAATCGATGCAAATTTTCAAAAAGTCTTGCCAATCTTCATCTTTACATCCCTTTGACAAAAGAATTTCTGGGCATTTTGCCTTCTTCAAGTCAGGATATACCAGTCTTACAAATCCCATGGTTTCCATAGAATTTGCTCGCTTTGGAATCCACCCAAATTGGTCTATCAATAACGCTCTTAGATAGACAGTCGAGTTTTCTGCACCTTTTCCTCCACGTGCCTCATTAATATGCTTATAAAGTTTTCTAAAGTCAGTATTATTTTCTAACGTTCTACTAATTTCATCCCATGAAACTTCTGGTGGAGCAGGGATAACCTTTTTCCCACTTTTCTTAGCTTCCAGACGTGACAACTCAGTTACAAACGCAGGTGGAAGTAGTTCCTTTGGCTGACCTTTCAAAAATTGATATGTTTTTTCCTCATCAGCTGTCAAGCCTGATGGGTCAATATTTTCAAGTCTCATATCAGCCATCTTATGGAAAATACTGGAACGAATCCAAGTGCGTTCTACATCTTGGTTTAACCCCATAGCTGTTCGAGCAGAACCTTGTCTATTATCTGTAAAAGCAATATACTTTTTACCTTTATACAGGATTTCTGAATCTGTATTTTTCAATCCTTCTGCATTGTCCAAGATTGTAGTTGCCAATGCACGTCCCATTTGGGTAGCACTTGCTCTAAGATAATTAACATGCCCTAAGGAATTACCACAATAAGGGCATAAATCCTTATTGTTTTCTGAATGACGTAAAGATTCAAACACAGCGGCTTTGTCTGCATCATCTGGTGCTATCTCTATCTTGTTCTTCTCAAGATTAAAGATATGTTTTTCCACATGGGTGTGGTGTCGCAAACATTGTTTAGACGGCTTGGCAAAATAGAATGACGTATATCCTGCCGCTTCCTGCCTAACTCTACAGTCCTCTTCAATGAGACCTTCGCTCTCAACAAGGTCCTCATCCGTATCAAAGAACACTCCATTATCCAAGTCCACTGTATTTACATGCATTCTGAATCCATCAGAGGTGCTGTTTTCTCCTACGACAATCAAGCCTCCACATGAAGGACAGGTTGCTACTTCCAGCATTTTTGACTTACATACTGGACAATTCGTGTTCTGATAAGTAGTTAAGCTACCTATCCCCAATCTTATCTTCTTATGTCGACTACATTCTGGATTTACGCAAGCATATACGCCATTGATTGAACGTATAAAATAATGGATTCTTGAAGGCAACAATGCCGCCTTTCCACCATCAGCCTTATTCAATCCATTCACTTTATCACCCAAAACGTTTATTACTTCAAGCGATTTTAAAGTATCTTTACTTACAAGGGTATCCAGTTGTTTTGCAATCTGCTTTGTAGAAAGCACAGGATTGGCATTCAACTTCTTACGAAGTCTTTCTATATCAGCAAGTGAAATATGAGTTCCATATTTAGCATTAACGTTCTCTATCGCTTGGGAAGCTTTAGTCTCATCCATTTCTGGGATGATTCGCTTTCCTCCGATAACAACAATGCTTTCAGCAGGCTTTCCTGTTAATTGTGAAACAAAAGTCTTTAGTTTCTGTTCTGCCGCAGGATCATCTTCATCACCAATCGTAGCAGATGTTACAGCAAAGTTCACCTGGTCAATCGTTACCCCAAAAGCATCAAGGACACGTCTCAACTGCAATGACAATTCCGCAGCAGAAGAACCAGTATAGGTATGAGCTTCATCAAGCAATATCCATTTTAGCTTGCCTTTTGACTTCTCTAAAATAGCCTTATCCTCGGCACGAACCAACATATAATTAAGCATCGTCGGATTCGTAAACAACACCTGCGGAGGAGTTTCACGAATCTGTGGTCGAGTTACTAATTGAGGGAAGAATTTAGAAGTAAAGTTTACTGTTCTTCTATCCTTTTCCGTATCACCATTATAAATGGCATAGGTGATTTTGTTGGGAAGAGCATTGCACCAAGCATGAATACGCTTTTGCTGGCTCTTCATCAAGGCATTAAGAGGATAAAGAAAAATTGCCTGTACACAATCCTTTTCATTTCTATTTGCAATATCTTGAAGAACTGGTATCATAAAACACTCCGTTTTACCTGAACCAGTACCAGAGGTTACAACTATCGTCTTGCCCTCACCAGACAGCATTGTTTTCCAACTCTTCGTCTGATGCTTATAAGGGCAACGAATCAAAGGAAATCTAAGCTCCTCATCAACCTTATCACTGCCTAATGCCTGTACAAAAGAAGAAGACAGGATATGTAATTTAGTTGCATGCTCACCAAACGTTTCCTTACTGCTGTCCCAAGGAAATATTGATTGAAACACAGGTTCCGCCATCAAAGGTTCATCCTTTGATAAAATTTGGCGCATATATGCCTGTTCCTTAGCTTTGCCTCGGAACCAGAGTGATACCAAAGTATCAATAAGCACCTTTTCTGCGGATGTATAGAAATCTGCGTAGTTCATATTTAATCTATTTATTTTTTATATATCTAACTGTCTTGAAGAAGATGTCGCTATATGTCTCTTTGAAATACTTTCTGTAGAAATTGACTATGCGTGCATATTCTCTGTTTTCCCAAGCAAACAAGTCTATACAATTCTCTTGAAGACAAGTGTTTTCTGCTGCACACATCGCCGTCTCCAACATGACCCTGTATGAAGGTAGCAAGTGTTGCCCTTGAGGGTAATAAGCATTATTCAACACAAATTTAGCAATAGGCAGATCTTTATTCGTATCAGACAAGCCATGTATTTTTGCACAATAGCTTTTGATGTCGGCTATGTTAAACGCCCTCCAACCATCAATTTTACCAGAAACAAGGAATGCAGCGAAAGCTGGTGCTATATCTGTTGATACTGTTGAATTCAACAAATCCTGTAACAGCTCTACCAAAGACTGCATCTTTACATACATCATATGGAGCAATGCTTCAGGAATGGTTGCCATAAGCTCACCAATAGATTCCTCCCAAATCTTGGCAGGAATCCAATGTATCGCAACAACCATCTCTTGCTCAAACCTATCAATGTCTTGTGACAATACATCCTGGTATTCATTAAGCCACATGGCTATGACAAACTTTGCCAAAAATTTAGAATTGCGAGCAATTGGCTTTAACCCATTATACGTTGAAAAAGGCAAATAATAACGGCTACAGATGTCAAATGCCTTACATACATCTTTCCAATGCTTGCCCATCATGACATCCTCATTCGCTAATATTTCAGACCATTTTTGTGTATTGCTTGAAGAATGTTCAGCCCTTTCTTGTTTATCAAAATCGTAAGCCACCCTATTATAATACTTAGGAACCATCCTGCGCCTTGCCTCTGGACCCGAAAAGACAACGACCTCTTGTTGGTCAAAATCATCAGGGAATGCAAATAGATTTTCAGAATTATCTATTCGCTCCAATTTTACAACAAAGAAGTCTTCTGATGAAAGTTCATCTCCAACAGGAAACGCATAAACTTCGCCATCATAGAGAAAATCATCAGTATCTTCTTCTGTGCTGTCAATGACCCTTATCTTTCCGTCTTCAATGGTTGACTCCAATACGAATTTTCTAATGAATATCTCTGTACCATAAATATTCATGGCTACGGAACTGGAACGGTCAAAACTATTAGCGCCATACAGATTAAACATGCGAACAATAAGGTCATTATAGTCAGCGAGAGATACCAACCCATCTATCACCTTACTGCGCAAATGTTTCAATAAGCTATAATCTTCAACCTTATCAGAAACGTATGACACATCTATATTGCGTTTTTTACCATAACAACCATGGCTTACAACACAAAAGTTTGTCAAGTTTGCCAATGAAACAATCTTTCCATTTGGTACGATATTTCCTTTTACATCCGTAACGGTCACTCCATCAAAAGGAATGGCTATGGACAAATGCAAAGTTGGATTCCCTGCACAGTAAAGACTGAAATCACATACAGATGGTGTAAACTTACTGTCCTTACTTCGCTTAACCATCCATTTGTTGGTTCCTAATTCCGTAATATCAACTCCCTCTTGCGTATTAATCTTAGGAAGCATATCTGCACCACACGAGCAAATGATGTTCGTCGAGAAGATACTTTCATTATCAGAAGTAAACTTCAATTTTCCTATTGAATAGAAAGTTTCCGTAACAGTATGCCCATCGGGCAACTCCACACGAATATCAACCAATCCACAAGGAAAGACGCAGGAAGACTTCAAGCTACGCCATTTTATATAGTTGTCGTTTCTGAATCCATATTTTACTATGAAGTTGTGAACACGATTTTTCTCTTGGTCATAAACACGAACAAAAGGTATAGTTGAAAGCAATTTATAGTTTGACTTTTCAACCCAAGAAATATAGTTGCCAGAGAACTCTACGGTATATGGTGTAAAGTTATTGGTCAACTTAACATCTTCACCAGTTTCAGAATTATGTAAATCCAACTCATCCGTAAATGCGTTATAATAGAGTTCTTTGTCACAAATGGTTATAGGCAAGGATTTGCCATTTTTCCACTCATGAGAAAATATTGCTACGTTATTCCCTGCATTGGCAGTTTCTGACATACTATAGAGATTGTCATCCAACATCTGGAATACCTGTGGATAATAAAAGTTTGGTGGATAGCAACCTGCAATAGTCAAGAATAGTCGATCATCGTTGTCACATCTTACCTTCACCTCTACTACAGGCTCACCAGTCCACAAGATATCGCTATGCATACCCACATTAATACGTGTATATATTGCAGACAATATATTGCCTTCCTCATCTCTAATATTATCTTTCCTCACATATTTACCCACAAGCGTTCCTGCAACAAACACATCAAAGGAATAGCATGTCATTATGTTTAAACCAGGAATAGAATCTGACGAAATATCCTTGACAACATCCATATTTACATAAAGATACCCTTTTCTATTCTCCATAGTTCTTAGTTTCCAATGCAAGGAAAGTGGACGTGTTTTGCGCTGTGCTTTCGCACGACTATATGCAGTTTCCAATGACTTGGTCAATTCTGCAAGCGATGCATCTGTATCATCATAAGGAAGAATGTCTTTTTCTCCCACAATGACGGCGTGGGCTATCTGCATGGAAACATCATAGATGTTCTCATTCTTAAAAGCCTTACCCAAATAAGAAATGCAATTAAACTGTTGTATTATAGAGCTATCTACTTCGTTCCAATCAATATTTATTAATGACAGTTCACTCACCAATTCTTTTAAGAACCGAGAGTAATTGCCCATATTACCACTGTTTGTAATATAGTTTATTGGTAGTCCACCTTGATTTAGTAGTGTACGAAAATATAAAGTTCCTTTTAGTGAATGTAAAAACGTATAACCATGTTTTTGTAGTGCTTCTCTCGCAGCTTTATACAGCTCGTTGGCATAACTGCTATGAATTCCAATACCCATAGCAACATCTTCTTTGGAAGGAATATTGCCCTTATAGTCTCTTCGCCACCACTCCGCATAGCACAAAGCCGCTTCCTCACCATATTTGGCGAGGTCACTTGTATGAATTCTCAACGTCTGTTTCAAAGCCTCATACTCTTCTTCTGATAGCTTGAACTTCCACAAAGGCATATTCTTTTGAAGTCCTTGCATTCCACGAGTTCTTAAAATGTCCAAATATGAAGTATGGACATACTCTACATCCTCCTCTGTCATTACAAACGCATATAATTTAGAAATTGAGTAGCATATAGTTTTTTATAGAATATTTGACACACAAAGTCAACAAAAATAAGGAATTCAGCAACGTCAGTCATGCGCAATTTACCATCTGAGGCACGAAGTTTCAACCCGTGACAATTTGTCACGGGTTCATTGCCTTTTTTTGAGTCTCTGCTTCAGCTTTCTCCAATAAGCATTGGCATCTTTGCTATCAGTCTGCACACCAAACACATCTACAACGGAGAAATACCACTTCTCCTCTTTATCGTCCCATACGGTGCGCACCTTCTTTTCTTCAAATAGTTGAAGAGATTCCTTCTTTGTCATATTCTTCTTTCCTATTGCATTATCTTGTTGTCAATCAATATTATCCTCCCTAAGAAGATCTGTAACCTCAACTTCAAGCAGCTTTGCGGTTTTCATCAGGCTGCCCAAGTCTGGCTGACAAGTGTTCGTGCACCATTTTGATATGGTGGTCTTGTCCTTTCCCAGTTGTTCGCCAAGCCATTTGTTAGTCTTCTTCTTTTCTGCAAGGACCACTTTTAGCCTGTTCAATTCTCTATTTGCCATATTCAAATATATGTTTTGCTTACAAAGGTAGCTATAAAACACGACAACCGTGCAGAAATCATATAATATTTTATAATTATTCACCAATTTAGTGAGAAAAATTCACCGTAAGATAAGACGCTTCAAGTTTATCAAAAGGAGTAATAACGATGTTAAATAGAAAAGTAAGAAGATGAGTAGATTTTCTATTTGCCTATCTTTCCCTACTTTTATTTATCATTATAAACGTCCATATTTGTACCATACGAATATAACTCGTTGATATTCAGTGGTGGTAATTTTTGAGGAGGTTAAGTAATTCCGAAAGGTAAACACATAATAAACAATAAGCAAAAGCGTGCAGCTCAATGAGTTGCACGCTTTTTGCGTTTATGGGGTTATGGGTTCTTATGCCTTTATATGCGCTTGTTTATCGCTTATTTACAGCACATTTGCAACACAACAAAAAAGTAGATAATGTGGGACTTGTTCCTACCAATACATACTAATGCGAGTTCGGGATAAGGATCGCGTTCTAAACATTATTATATAAACTAATTTTAAACACCTACTTACCACTTGTACTCTTAATTTGAGATTTCGCTTCCATCCATATTCAGGAAGTGATAGGCGGTTGCATATCGCCTATTCTATATTGTCTTCGCTGATGAATGAACTCATAGTTCAATAATTAGATGAGTCCTTTTTCTTTGAGCATTTTTATCATTGCTAACTCTTCTGGAGTGGCTTCTGGAGTTTTAGGAGAGTCTTCCTTTCCCTCATATTCATCTACCCATGCCTTAAGCAGACCTTTGATAATCTCACATACCTTTGTGTCGTTGGTGTCAATATTGGTTAGGTTCCATTCGTCAAGGGTAGAGTCACCAAGTTTCTTGATAATGGCAATCTTTGAATCCTTATACCTATCCTTTTTCTTTGCGAAGTAATTATTGCTTGCGGAGATATTGAGTTTCTTTTCTAAAGGCAGTTTATTGCCGAGATGTTCAAGTTTCTCATTTGCTTCCTCTTCGTTAAGAGTATAATATTTTGAATCCCATGTCTGTGGAAATATGTGCTCTATTTCCCAATAGCCAGGAAGAAGATCTGTCTGTGTATTCTCTTGATAAGCAAGAACCTTCAGCAACATTCTTACCATATTTTTGTGTGGAGCAATAATCAACTTGTCTGTTCTAGCCTTCTCTGCATTTACAGCATATTCATCTTCAAGTTTCTTTTCCTCAAAGCCAGCATAGAACTCAGGATGACTGTTGTTAATAATTTGCACATTAAGTTTCAGAATATCAACTTTTACAGCATTAATGGTTGGTACTTCAAGGTAACGAGTCAAAAGCATTACATAGAGTTTTCTTAGGAACTTCAAGAATATCTCCTCAAAGTTTGCTTTATCCTTATGCTCCATAAAGAATATAGAAACAGGGTACTTCCAGAACTCGTTAGTATATGATGAAAGGCTGTCAAGAATCTTACGTATATCCATATTCTGACTCCACTCTTCACCATCAACAGCCTCACGTCCATTAATGACTTTCCATAATTGGAGGTTTACAGCCAGGTCATCAATTACCTCTGGAGTCAGACGATTTTTGTTCTTATCCAGATAATACTTTCTTATACCAGGAGTTGTTGATTTGTCATCCTTTTCTCTGGCGCGCATATAGAACATGTTATAGTAGAAAAGGGACTGTATGCTTTCATTTACCTTTTCGGCATCAGTCTCCAGTTTCTTCCACTTGTTGATAAATGCCTTCTTTCCTGTATCGTCAAGCTTCTTGTAGATATATGACTTGAATATATCGGCATCAGACAGCGGAAGACCCCTGTTGTTCAGCGTATTGAAGATTGTGAGTGCCGTCTCTTGGTCATCCGCTGTTATAGGTAACAGGATAGAATAGTTCAGCAAAGCAAGCACGAAATGGTATATCTGGTTAGGGCTGCTTTGCGACTTCTGAATGTACAGTTCTTTGAACTTATTATAGTTCTTAGAGTAATTGTCCTTTGCATTCTTATCAGCTTCGCCACTTTCAAGAATGTTGCGAAGGATAAGATTTCCTGAATCTGTAACAACTTCAGATCTTAGCAATATCTTGCTTCGATCTTCCTTACCTGTCATTTCGTTCTCTTTCCAGAGTGCAGGTTTGATTTTCTGAATAAAGTTGTTTACCTCGTCTGTCTTGTTGTCCTCTTTCTCTAACATTGAGAATACAGCACGAAGTAATAAGAACAAAGAGGTTATGCGCTGCTGACCGTCAATGATTTGGCGTTCTCCATTCTCCTCGTATGACACAACACACCCTAAGAAATAATTCTTTGCGCCATCACTATGCGTGCGTTCAATGGAAAACTCCCAGAGGTCTTCAAAGAGAGTAATTATCTCATCGTCCGACCAAGAATAAGGACGTTGATATTCAGGAATAACAAATGGAATCTCCTGACCACTCGTGAGCAGTTGGAGTACATTTTGTTTGTTGACATTTATATTTGCTGTAGCCATATTTGTTCGTTCTATTTAGTTTTTTTTGATTTTTTTGTTTATGGTTTATTCCTTTTTGTAATCTCTGCTTTTGAGAAGTGCTGATTATCAGTGCTTTACAAAAATATCAGCAGATTATCAAGAATAAGATTATGAAGAATGTAAATGTGTTTGTTTTCATTGTGGCGCCGGTGCAAGCTTATCTATTATTCTCTAATCTTATCAAGCTATCCTTTCGCCCCAGGCATCTTCTTATACACGAATCCTTCACCACCAGGGAAGTAAGTTTCGAAAACTGTGCTGAGAAACCGGGCGATATCCTTACGCTTCTTGCCAATCTTGAAGAAAGCGGAACTGGCATACGCCATGAGATCGGCTTGGCTGCACTTGGCACTGCCATCAACGACAGCGCAGCACCAACATATATAAACCTAATCTTTGCCTTGTCGCTTATGGGCGATATGCCCACAAACAAGGCAAGGACGAGCGACAATGCGCAGAAGCAGAGTGCCAGTAATGCTGTTCCCATATTCTATTCTGTTTTATGTTCTTTGTCAAACAATTCATCATCCTCATGAAGCAGATATTCATATTCGGTACCGATAAGACTTTCACGGTCATATTCTTTTCTGTACTCCATGATGTAATAACTTATGGTTTCGGGATAATCATAGACGAATCTTCGACACACTTTCTTGTACATAAGCAATATGCGTTCGTCGTCGGCAAACTCAAACAGATAGTCAAGCATCCGGCCTACTTCATTTGCAGTTGCGTGTTTCCTCGCGCAGAACTCCTCCACAATGGGAGCATACTCTATGGCTGCTCTCTCACGAATCTGCATAAGTCCCTTTGCCAATTCTTTTATCCCTGCAAAGAATTCTTGATAATCCTTGTCCTTACTTATATCATTCATGACATGTCTTTTTTAATCTTTCAAACAAGCAAGCGGTATGACTTTGACTCCGTCTGGGCGTGTGTAAGCCATGCTGCCACCTGTTATGACAATCATCAAGTCGGGTTCGCGCAACGGCACCTGCTTTTCTGTCTCATTATGTACTTGAATGAGTCGTTTAATTTCCAAAAGATGTTTGGCTCCTTCTTCTATTTCACGGCTGCCAAGTTTGCATTCTATCAGAGCATAGCGTCCATCGTCAAGATGAAGCACCAAGTCGGCTTCCAGTCCGTAGCGGTCGCGATAGTATGACAGGCGGCTATCGTGAGAAGCTGAATACACCCTAAGATCTCGTGCGCACATTTGCTCAAAAATAAAGCCAAATGTCTTTAATTGAGTTTTCAAGGATTCTGGTGACAGGTTGAGTGATGCGACTGTAACCGATGGATCACAGAACGCTCGTTTGGGTCTGCTTTGGATTGTTGTCTTGCTCCTTATGGAAGGGCACCAAGCTTCTATGTCTTGAATGACAAACAGTTTTTCCAATGCCTCGATGTAGCTTTCAAGCGTAGGCCTGGTACATTCTACATCATCAGAAGCAGTAACGTCTGCCAATATGGATGTGGTTTTCGCCAATGTAGAGATGTTGCGTGCGTATGATTTCATTATCAGGTGCGCCAACTTCTGATTTCTCTTTACCCCATCTATGCGTGATATGTCATTTTTATAAACAGACTTTACATACTCTTTGGCAACAAGCAATTTTGACTTGTCATCACCTAAATTCAATGTTGCTGGCCAACCTCCTCTGCATGCAGCAAATATGATTTCTTCCATTTTTAGTTCCGAGGTAGCGAAGATTTCTTCTTGAGGATTGTCGAACATCTCCATCAATGATACGCTGCCGTTAGATTCACCATATTCCCACAGGCTCATGGGCAGCATCTCCATCCGGGAAATACGCCCTGTTCCACTATGATGGATTTTACTGTCGTCAATAGCGTTAGACCCTGTCAATATGAATTGACCAGGCAAGCCACGCTCATCAACCTTTGTGCGCACTGCATCCCATAGCATTGGGGCATCTTGCCATTCATCTATCAAGCGAGGCACTTCCCCATCTAATAAGAATGAGGGCTTGGTAATGGCTGTAGCCAAATATTCTTCACGATGGTCAGTATCTTGTAAACTAATAACACTATTGGCCAATTGCTTGGCAGTGGTGGTCTTGCCACACCATTTTGGTCCTTCAATGAGCACTGCTCCCATTGCTTTAAGATGCGCTTTAAGTCGCAAGTCAAAGACTCTATTTAGATATGCCATATTCGATTTTGTTTTATGCTGCAAAGGTACTCATTTTAATTTGATTACCAAACGTATTTTAAGTTTTTGATGTGTTTTATTTTATGTTTTTGATGTAATCTATTTGTAATTTTTGGGGTATTTTATTTGTAGTTTTTGGGGTATTTTGTCATGTGTTTTTGTGGTAAAGCACTACCTTTTAATAAGGTAGGCTGCACCTCGGAAATAAATGTGATTTATTTTTGTATTTCTCTCGGTTTGCACTACCTTTGCAGCAGTTGAGTGCGTGTTTGTTTATTGTTGCTTATTTCCATATTTGCAGCACATTTGCAGCACGCTCACGCAAATGGCTTGTTTAATAACGGTTTGCATTTCCGAGGAGGTGAAATAAAGTAGATAACTATCCAAAGAGATAAATAAGAAAAGGAGTGTGACTCAATGAGTTGCGCTCCTTTTTCTTTTGTTAAATATTGATTTATCTTTCGTTATTTACAGATTTTTACCGTATATTTACACCATATTTGGTGCGCGTCTTATTTTACGGCAAGGTGTGTCCTATCAATACAGGGATAGTCAATAGAATAGTTGATGCACTATAATAAAACACCAATATGAATGACAATATGATACAACGATATAGCTCAGAAGTAGAGTATGAACAAATGGTGACCAATATATCTTCTCTTTGGGCACAAGCCAAAGAGAAGGCATATACGGCAGTTAACAAGGAACTGTTAGCGTCAGGTATATAGTCGAGTTTGAATAAGGAGGAAAGGAAATAGCCGAATATGGAAAGCAACTGCTTACAACACTATCAAAAGACTTGACTCTAAGAAATGGACGGGGATTTAGCCGTTCCAACCTGCTCTATCTACGTAAGTTTTATCTTGCTTTTCAAAAAAGTGAGACAGAGTCTCAGATATTGACATGGAGTCACTATTTTGAACTACTGAAATGTGAGGAGCAATTGGAAATGCCTGGAAGCTAAACGCGAGGCGAGGAGAATATTGAGAGAGGAGAATATGTAAAAAATCGGCAGACGCGTAGTAAGAATGTGTGTCTGCCGATTTATGAAATGAGAATTCAACTTATTTGTCTGCGTCTTTGTTCCTTCTGACATGGAAAACCACATCGTCCAAATCAATTTCGAGTTCTTGGAAAATATTCCTAAGTATGTCTATTTTCGTCTGAGTAGAACTTTTCAGATATGCATATATACCGTCAAATATCAATAGGCTATTATTAAATTTTGTGGCTTCATTTTGAAGAAAATTCAGAGATGCATCATTGGCAATTCTTTTTATATCCGACTTGTAGTCACGATACAATAGTTTCAAAATCGCTATGAACACATTAATCCAGTTGTCCCCTTGCTTAAGTGGAACAGTCTCGCCATTGAGTGTACAATTTACAACAGTCGTATAAGTGAAATCAACAGACTCATCACATAAAGTAAGTTCTTCATCCTCTTTTATTGTAGGGCAGAATTTTACGCATGGCATCTTCCATATATTCAATGCCTCCTGCTGCAGCATAGACATACGCTCTTGTAATTCTCCCTCTCCCCAAGAGGTTTGTTGCTTGATGTATTCATTCAAGTGCAATGGAGAATATTTGAATCCAATGCCTTGTCCGTCATCGGAAATCAGATTCAGTTTCTTGTCAAAACTGCTGTTACTGTATGAACTGTTGTATGCAGTCAAAGTAAGGTTTGCAATTGTGTGTCCCCATAATTTCCTTATACGTTCAGCCGCTTGTTCTCCTCCCAATTTATGTTTCCATTCATTGCTCAATGTTTGTGGCATTATATGCTCTATAGACAAAAATATATTGCCATTGGCATCTGGTTGCATCTTGTCAATGACAGAAGTGTCACCCTCTTTGCTGTTACCTGCATTGAAACGATAGAAGGTGTATATCTTGTTTTTTGCCCGCATCTTGTATATGTTCTTTGTGGCCAAGGCAGAAACGAACTCTTTGTCATCGGGAAAGCGGCTTGAACCATCTTTCGACATTAGGAGATATTGCACAGATTCAACAAAGGAGATGCTCGATTCTTGTGAAAGTCGCCATGCCCCATCGTATAGCGACGCAAATATTTTGTTAAGCGCATTTGTCGGGACATCACAGATAAGTCTTCTGAATATAAAGCTTTCCACTGTGACGAAAATATCTCTGACATCCGTCTCTGTCAATCTTCCGATGTAGAAGTCGTCCATTATCTTGAACTCAAAAGGATGGCACACAGTCATTTCTAGCAAAGCCAATCTTTTCAGTATGACATTAATGGTGGAACTGGTTGTCTGTGCGTTCTCTATTTCGAAGAGATAACGCGAATATTTTTTCATCTCTTTCAGTAGACTCTCTGTGTCAACATTTTTCTTGCGTGTATAGTCTTTGAATTTAAAATAGACATCACGCATTGCGGGAATTCTCGTTGTTTGCGACGTTATGTAGTCTCTCACGAAAAGGGTCACTGCATTTTGTGCTTCTTTTTTTGAACCGGTATAGTTGGAGTTTTGCTCAATGTCTACCCAATAGTTCTTGTAAAACATCTTTTGGTCTTCTCCGTTTAAATCCATCAGAATGAAATTTCTTATTCTGTCGCCATCAGTCAGAGCCAATCCCGTGGAGTTGAGCGAGTCGAATATCAGCTGCGGCTTGTCATTCAGCTCTATTTCGATTCTCACCATCATAAGTTTCCTTATGGCATTAACAAAATCAGAAGCGGTGTATTCAGATTCTTTTATCCAATCATAGAAATGACAGAAATTCTGGGTAATGAACGAATCTGCTTCGCTTTTGTCTACATTACCTTCCACCAACGACAAATATGCCTTTCTGTCTTCTTCTATATGCAGAATACGAGGTAAAGTAGAGCCGTCGGTTTCTGATTCATAACAATATTTGTTTCTTATGTTATTTGCCAATGTCGGGGTAGAGTATTTTATTTCGTCTTTAATCAATTTGGAAAGGGCGAGCCATACCAAAGATACTGTAGTCAATCGTTGCTGCCCATCTATGACAATCCATGTGGTATGCTTGTCATGGCACAGCACGACACTCCCGAAAAAATGTTCTCTGTCGGTTCTTATGATTGACAGCAAATCATCGAACAACTGTCTGCATTGTTTGGGTTTCCAACTATATTTGCGCTGGTATACTGGTATTGTGTAGCTTGTGTCGTCTCCTGAGAAAAGACTTGCCAAATTTGTTTTTATGACATCCATTTTTATAATAAAATAGGTATTCGTTTATAGTGCTTGTTGCGACACTCGTATGGGCATATTCATTATAACATGGAGTAAGGATTTTTTCAATTTCAATCCACAAGAAAGTTGAATGCTTGTAGCTTTCGCTTGGCCAATGGGTGTTCGTTGTCGTAAGCTATGCGGTAGTATTGCTTTGCTTTCTTTAAGTCTTTCTCCACGCCGCGCCCCAATTCGTATGCCTCGCCCACGCGATAGTATGCGTATGGCAAGTGACAATTTAAATACAACTCAAAGGCTCGCTTCTGGTCTTTCTCCACCCCATTGGTTCCTTTTCGATAGATGTCAGCAAGATTCGACTTTGCCAGGTCGTCACCAAGAGTTGCGGCTAAACTATAGTATTTTATGGCACGCTCCATGTCTACTTCTGTACCGATGCCGTCACCAAACATTATACCCAATTCATTCAGTGCCCCTGGGTCTGTCATACACTCATTGTCTGGTTCAAAGCGTTCTATATAAAGTAGGGTTTCGACATACTCTTTTGTCCATCCATAGTCTTCAAAACTTGCATCGGGATTTGTCACAAGTATGAATTTCTGCTTGTTTACATTAGTATCAAGTTCTTCCATAATTTCGTTTTTAGTGGTTTAGCAGATTGATACATTGAATCATCCTTGCAAATCTACATAAAATTTGTGATGTTTACAAATTCAACGATGAAGAACAGTATAAGGAAGATTCAATACCAAAATGTTACTAAAATCCTTTTAAGCAGTTCTATTACATAGTTATGTGGAATCTTCTCTTGTTCAAGTCTATAGTTGTTTGTTTTTATATATTTGTACAACTCATACTCTTCAACACTCAGATTCAGCTCAACATTAACTTTACTTGGAGTTCCCGAATCGTTTTCAAAATATTTGTCGAATGTTATACTGTCCATTAACATGCTCTTTACATGTGCAAAATAACTACGAAATTGCGACAAAATCTCAAAACCTTGCGCATCAATATCTCCCCAATAAATAAGGTCGATGTTTTTTAGTAGTTCAGAATCCTTAATGGAAGCAACACCATACCCTCTTCCCCATATAACAATGCTATTTGCTACAGAAGGGAAAGTCAAGAAATTTACCTTATTCTCTACGACAAATGCCTGTGTAATAGGTATTTGCAACTTTAAAAATTGACTGACAGGTATGGTTATATCATCCATACCATTAAAAAACTTTGTAGCCAAAGTACCATCCAGTAATCTTATCCGCACTAAGGGCTCATCATAACGTAGGTTATAGCGCTTTTCGAATTCTTTTTCATTCATGTTAACATAATCTTCTATAACGATGTTAAGTAATTCGCCAATCACTATTTTGTGCTGTTCAATAAACTTTGTATGCACCTCAATGGGAAGCTCACGTATGTATAGCTGGGGTTGGGGATTCTTTGAGAAATAATCTAATACCTTTCCAATATCATCCCAATCCCCAGAGTTTTCTATAACCTTCTGTGGATATTTTTCAATCCAATGTTGCAGCTTAGGAAACTTTTCGCTGATTCGTGCAACATCCTTTCTGAAATCAGCCACCTCTTTTTTCTTCTGAAGAAAACGTTCGTAATCATCAGCCGTTTCAAACGTAATTCTACTTGGTAAATCCTGTGTACCAAGCAACTTCGTTTTTATGGTTTTCCACTCAATCGTATAACCATAGCCTTTAACTTCCTTCGACAGCGAACGGATATCTTCCAATTCTTTATGAAATTCAGCCATTGTGTTACTTGCTTTCTTGTCGCACAGAATTTCAATAGGCTGAAAGTCAGTTCCAGCAGCTACATTACGCAAGTATTCTAGATACTTGCGTAATGCCTTCTTCTTAATTTCTATTGATGTAATCATTTCGATTCAAAGATCTTTTGACGTTCCTCCTTAAACTGATTTATTGGCATATTGTAAAGAACTGATGTGTTATCTTTTCGCTCCACATAATGAACATACGATATGTCGTTTTCCACAATATGAATATTGTCGCTTGGAGTTACAACCAATAATTGAAGATGCAACTGTTTGCAGAGCGAAATCAGATAACGTGCCTTGTCTTCGTCTTGCGCTCTAAAAGCTTCATCTATTGCAATAAAGCGGAACGACGAGTCACATCCATGCTTTGTTAAGCCAAACTGATAGGCAATAGCCGAACCAAGGATGGTATAAGTAAGTTGCGCCTTTTCGCCACCCGAGAGTTGTCCCATCGACTCATAGATATTGCGTTTTATATCGTCGGCTTTATAAAATTCCACAGCTTTATACGTTAACCATCCTCTCACATCCATCACTTTAGTTCGCCATTGTTCATCCTGTAATCGTTTCATCAAGGGTAAAACATGCTGTTCAAAGTGAACACGCTGACCATCAACTTTTGAGTTTATCTCATGCACATTGGGCATCGCATCATTAAGCAACTGTGAGAACTCAATTATGTCCGCATTATATTTCTTTGTAGACACCAGTTGAATGTAGGTTTCAGGATGAATATTAAAGTCAATATCTTTAAGATAGCAATTTAAATGTTCAATAGTTTTACTTATGGATAAAGTCCAATCCATAAAGAACTGCCGGAACACAGAAATGTTATTGGTGAGAGTTTCATGCAAATACTTGTTGAACCTATTTTCAAAACTTGGCAATGCCTCCTCATTCAATTTTTTAAGGAAAGCCTTGAATTCAGATACAAGCTCAATAGAATTTGGAAGACCATTGACATCAGAACGCCAACTCGCAAACTTTGCAGTTATCTTCTCTGAAGGATTCTTGAATTCACTAATCTTGTCTTTGCAAATACTCTCCTTCTTATATTTTTCGCTTTGCTGAGTCTTAATTTTATCATCAATTTCGTTTTGCAAGGATTTCTGTTTAGCCTCAATATCAGCCAACCCGAAAAGCAAAAAGTCAGGATTACTGTTTTCAAAAGCCTCAACATCAACAGCGAGCATTAACGCCAATGCTTCAGTGTTTTCATTATAGCGTTTTACCGTAACATTCTGTTCTTGCTCTAAAGTACCTAACTTTTTATATAGGTCCGCATTATCTTTCTCAACAGCATCAATCTTCAGCTTTACGTTCTCTAATTGTTGTTGCAGCGTCTTAATTCTGTCATTAGTAGATTCAAGTAGTCTCTTCTCTTCTTTTTTCTCATTGATTCTTATCGAATACGATTGCCAATCAATGGCATCGAATTTTTCAAAATTGAGCAAATAAGAGAAAGTTTCCTTTCGTTCTTCAGTTTCCTTTCTTTTATGGTCAAGTGCCACCAGCTCTTTATTCATAGCTGTTAGTTGGTTACATAAAGCCTCATACTCTTTTTTAATGGCAGCAATTTTTTCGCGATTGTCCCATCCAAGCACGTAATGCACCCTTCTGTTTACGCCTGGACGATCATCCTTCTCGTGCTTACCGCCCTTCGATTTTATGAGTCCTTCTTTTGTTACCGCCTTTTCGGTTATATGGTTGAAGTCTTCTAATGTATTAACACACGCATAATTAAACTCCACATATAATCTGTCTTCAAGCCAATCCAAATAGTTCGCTTTAGGTTTGAGTTCTATTTTTTTCAAAAGTGAACACTCCTGCACCTCTCTATTCTCAAACTCTCGTAAGGTCTCCACCCCATTGTATCGATAATAAACAATTCTACCTCGTAAATTATGGTTGTTAACATAGTCGTTTACCTGACGATAGTATTTTTCGGGCACAATGAGTCGTAGCGCAAAGTTATGGAGAATACGCTCAATGGCAGACTCCCATTCACGCTCGTTATCTTTTAACTGTATGAGTTCACCTACAAAAGGAATCTCATTCGTTGTCGCCCCAACGTGCTCTATAATCTCATCACGTATTTCCGCAACACGCCCCGAAATATTGTTTTCATGATTACGAAGATAGTTGATAGTCTGAACACAGCTATTTTTATCAGCTTCAATCTTCTCCATTTCATTTTGCAAGAGTCTTTTTCTTTCAGCCAACTCATTGTCAAGTAATTTCTGCAAAGCCACCTTTTGCACTTTGGCTGTCGCCTTATTAGTTTCGAATGTTGAAGCGTCAAAACTTTGAGGCAAATCAACTTTAAGAACAAGTCTATTATACTCATCCTCCCTATTCTTACGTTCTTCAAGGCATTGCTCCAGGCCTTTTATATCCTTTTCAATGTCTTTAATCTGTTGCCCTACAGCGTCACACTTAATGGCTATCTCTAAGTTGCTTTTCTCCTCATCAAGACTTTTCTTTTTAGCGTTATTAGCTTTAACCGTATCATCTAATTGACGTAACTTACTTTTACATACCCCCACATGCTCCTGACAAAGCATAACCGTCCTATAGGCAAACCAATAAGAAATAACATCTTTCTGACTTTGTAGCTCATTAATATTCTTGTTTATTACCTGCAACTCATCCGCCAATTTGTCTATGGGTTCAAGCAGACGTATTTGCTCTTTAGTCATCTCGATGCTTGTCTTTGCATCCATAAGGTTTTGAAAGTTATCGCTCAGTTCCTTATAAATTTCCTCAGCATCTTTTTCCTCAAGCATATTATCTCGAATAAAGCTGTCTAAATCACTCAGAACCTTTACTCCTACCAGTTGATTGAAAAGTGTAAGCGCTTTTTCCGACCGCATACCAAACACAGCAATCATCTTCTGCTCGTATGCCATAGGCCCATCAAAGAACTCTATCATACGTTTGGTACTTCCCGCATTCAACGCCTTCTCCATGCGTTTACGCCATTCGCCATTAGCGTCAAAAGCTGCAAAGTCCTGAGATATGGTAAGGGCCCTATGCGCCATACCAAAGATGGTTTTTAATCCATCTCCAGAATAATAGCGAACCTGAAAAATCGTCACAACTCTACCATCCATGTTAGTAAACGTTGCAAGCAACACAGAGCGATCTTTTTTATCGCGCAACTTCAATGACGAGACCCCCGCATCGCCTTCTTGTTTCTGACCATAAATACCAAAGAAATAGGTCTCTTCTGTTCTATTACCTTTTTTTTCAGCTCCAGAAGATTGATTGTAGAAACGCTGACGTTTTAGAGGCACAAGCAAAGTTAACAAAGCATCAATAAGCGTACTTTTACCCGAGGCATTCGCACCTGTTAGCAACGAATTGTTACCCTGAGGATTCAATCGAAACACTTTGCCATTAAATGTTCCCCAATTCCACACCTCCATGTAGTCGAGTTTGAAGCCTGCAACCTGAGGATTTGTATCAAATAGATTGGTCTGATATATCATAGTCATTCAGTTGTTTTTTAAAATATAACAAATCGTCAAGAGTTATTTTTTCCTTTATAATACGATGAATTTTATATCGTTTTTCCCCTTCAACATTTTTAGGCAAAACCAGGAACCCGAAATCTACGATTCGTTCAATATTGCTATCAAGGTCTTTTTCAAACTTCACCTTGTTATACGATGCTGGCAGAAACAATTTTGTTTCCTCCTTAATATCTACTGCTGTTACAAACTTGTCCGTTGCCTGTGATAACGTAGGGTTACTATCAAAGTCTTCGAGCATTTGACGCAGCACAACAAGCATCACCGATAGTTCAAAACCATATTGCCTACGCGATACTAAGTTTATTGTTTTGTCGCCATCCAATGCCATCTGTTTAACAAAGGCAAAACCTTCGTCCTTTTTAAGAATAAGCTCCAACCCCATGGTGCTAATATAGTTTTGTATTTCAGCCTGATAAGTAAGCAGTTCGCTCCATGTGGTATCGCTATTTTCAACAACCCCTTTCAGTAATCTAACCACAGCCTTACTGTAGGGTTTAATGCCAAATTCACTCATTGCGTAATAATAATTTCAGGGATAGTTATTGTTTTATCTTTCGAAAATGCAATTTCTTGCGTACGATTAGCAGAAACCACAGTCTTATACTCCTTTAGTATTGCTATATAACCAAACAATTCTGAAAGACCTTTTTCAATTCCATTATTTTGGTCAATTACTTCTGCCAGAGTAGTTTGAACGCAGTTCTTTAGCATGTTGTTAATACGCTTTCGCAGAATTTGCCGGTCTACTTGATGTGGGTTATAGAGCTTCTCTAAGCGTTCAAGCTCATTTATGCCCAAATCAGCTTCGGTAGGAACGTTTTCATATTCAAATTCTTGTTTGGGCGTTAAATTCAACTGACGTTCCAATGGCAAACAGAATTCTAAAGCCTCATAACTCAACGATGCACTACATCTATCTTTGTTTTGAGTCGTGTTCAACAAAAGTTTCTTAATGTCGTTAATAACATGTTTTGTAGCCTGTATCTCAGAATTTCCATTATTTCTAATAATCTGACTCAATTTCTCGGTCATTTTATTGTTCGTCTTCGCCACCTTGTTTCCAGCATCAAACAAGTGTTTTTTAAGGTCTTTCAAGAATTTGTCTTTCCAAGCAATATTTCTCTTAGCAAGGGTGTCGTATAACAAGTTGGTCAGCTCTTCCCATTCCTTTTGCAATTCAGCTGAAAGCAAAAACTCCCAAAAGGCATAAAAGCTCTTTCCTTGTTGCGACTCCTTCAATTCAGCATAAGCATCAAATATATAACAGAGAATGTCTTTCTTTACCTCATTGTTTGTTTGGCGTTGATATATTTGTTTTATAATTTCCTTAAAATTGTCGTCCACTTCTTTAAAGTCCGACAACAGTTCTTTAGCCAACTTATTCAAGCTGTTGTATCTTGGCTCAATCTGATAATCCTCATACACTTCAATATCCTCACCCATCTCCAAACGTTCAATCTCACGTTCAATGTATTCCTTCTTTTGTTTTAGCAATTCTAAGCGTTTTTCCCTGTCTTCGTTAGAGAATTCAACCAAGTCCTTTAGTTGCGAAAACAATGTCTTGAACTTAGATTCGGTTCCAATATATTCTTCTTTTTTCAGCGATGCCACCCAATCCAACACCTTACTTGTATGCGAGGAAATCTCATAGATAATCTCGCCATCATCATTTTGATAATTAGCAAAGAAACCCCTATCCGTCCAATATTTAACAAGACGTTTAGCCTTCGCTTCATTTGATTCTCTTGCATATGTTTCAATCGTAGCATCCTCATCCATTATCGGTTCTGTCAAATTATCGAGCCTTGTTTCAAGCAACATGTGTAGCCTTTCTTCTCCTATTGCCATTTGCTCGTCAAACACACTTGCCACAAATGCTAAGAAAAACTCAGCATTCTTCATCTTAAGCAACTTTACACTGGGTGAGTTGTTTAATGTTTGTATAAGCAGATTGATATCCATTATGTACTTGTTTTTACGTTACTATGCATCAATAGTCCGTTAAATCTAACGTAACTAATTGAAAATGAAATGTTTATTTAATAAAATACAACTATTAAAAATTGGTTAAGTGACTGATTATCAGTAACTTTATAGTTCTCTAAGCTTAAAGTAAAATGACATCAGAACTACTCAACCAATATACGGATATTTGCAAAGATGCGATTAAAGGTTCATCTGCAAAGTTAGGTAAAACTTTCGAGAATCTACTTTTAGAAATACTCTTGTTGTACATAGTGATACAAAGAAAGATAAAATTTACTCAAATGGAGCGTTATGGCACGCATTGTGAGCAGACCTACAGAATGAATTTCAACCGCGGTAGAGCCAAATGTATCAACTGGGTTAAGTTCAATCTAGCTCTTTCTCGCCATTACTTGAATATGGACGGACTGCTAGCTATAGCTATTGACCCAAGTTACATCAGCAAGTCTGGCAAGAATACTCCGCATGTCGGTACATTCTGGTCTGGATGTGCTAGTTCCATGAAACATGGTCTTGAAATTATGGGGTTGGCTCTTGTGGATGTGTGCGCCAACAACTGCATGATGCTACGCGCTCACCAAACTCCATCCACAAGCGATTTAAAACTGCGCAGCATGACTCTTGTACAGCATTACTCTTGTACAGCATTACATTGCGGTCATCAAACGCTATAGGAAAGATCTGTTAAAAGTTTCCGACATCATTGTTGCAGACGCATTTTTCTCTATTCGTCCATTTGTGGATGGAATTAAGGAACATGGATTCAATCTTGTCAGCCGTTTCAGGGATACAGCCAACTTACACTATGTGTACATGGGGTCACGTTCCAAGAAAAGGGGACGTCCTAAAACACTTGACGGCAAAATCAATTATAAGAAACTTGATCTCACACGAATGGTAGAAATGCATGTTGATGGACTTGAAGGAAATGCCTACACACTTATAGCCTATTCAAAGGCACTGAAGCAGAAAGTGCGTCTTGTTATTTGGATGATACCTAATGGTAGACACCAACTTTTCTTCTCCACAAAAACATCCATGTCGGGTGAGGATGTGTTGCGCACCTACCGCTCAAGATTCCAAATAGAGTTTTGTTTCCGCGATGCAAGGCAGTTCACAGGACTGACGCATTGTCAGGCAAGACATAAGAACCAACTGGACTTTTCCTACAACGCATCATTCGCATCACAGAATGTTGCGAAGGTGATGATGAAAGAAAATGGGCTGCCGTATTCCATGGCTTCTTTCAAGGAACTCATGGCGAGCACATACATCGCAAAATTAATTTTCGACAAGTGTCGGAACATGCCGAACAGGAAGTTAATTAGTCATACTATCAAAGAACTCTTTGGCTGGCAGCGCAAAGCCGCTTAGCCTTTATCCCCAAAAATAACGAACTATTGATCTATAGGATTGGCTTTAAAAGTAATATTGGATTTACCTATAGCAACATTGTCTATATCAATTCCGCCTATATTAACAGATAGATTTTTTTTAGTCGCATACGATACACAAGATAGCAATAAAGAACCTTCCCCCATTGCAGGATCAAATATCGTATATGAATTGTCTTCGTCGATTGTTGACAAAGACATAGTTTCTCTTGCTAAGTAATCAGCAAGAAAAGTTGGAGTATAAAAAGCACCAAGAGTTTTTCTGTTTATAGTAAATTTGTCAATCACTTTACGAATATTATTCATTACAAGTTTGCAATAAACTACAGTTATAGTCGTTAATACTTGCTATTTTTTTATTCTTTCTCCTCATCGTACACCTTAATCTCGCCAGTGGGAATGTTATTCAATCATTGTTATCTTCTACATTTGGCAGATAATCACTGGCTTTTGCTGATGAAATCACGTCGTGTCCCAGCTTTGACTCCAGTTGTGTGCGTGCCGCTTTCGCCACGCTGCCACCATCCTTAGCCACTTGCTTCTGCTGATGGAATCCGTTAGGATTGCGTTGTTTGGACAGCTCCGTGGCAGATGCCTCGGCAAGCATATTGAGGGCTATCTCCATGTTGGTCATGTTGTCACGCAGATTTTCCTTCTTCAAGCCTTTGAAACTCTTGTACTGTTTGGTTGTCATTCCGCTCCACTCGCGGGTAATGATGTCGGTAAGAGAAGCATATTGCAAACCTTGCTGCACCCCAGTTCGCGCCCATTCATCAGTGAGTTCTTTCCTGATTTCTATAGACTTGATGCGCTGGTTTATCCAAGCATCAGAATATCCCAAACGCTTGTAGTCAACGATGGCCTGGTCTATGCTCTTTTCAGGATCCTGCATCTGTTCCAAACGATAACTTGCCACCTGTGCCATCCATACCTTGAAAGGCTCTGCCTTTGGTGAAGGAATCGACTGGATAATGCGGAAGATTTGCTCAGTGTTAGCAACGTCTGTCATGCGCAATTTGCCGTCAGAGGCGCGAAGTTTCAACCCGTGACAATTTGTCACGGTTTCATTACCTTCTTTTTTGAGTCTCTGCTTCAGCTTTCTCCAATAAGCATTGGCATCTTTGCTATCAGTCAGCACACCGCATACATCCACAATGGAGAAATACCACTTCTCCTCCTTGTCATCCCATATGGTGCGCACCTTCTTTTCTTCAAACAGTTGAAGAGATTCCTTCTTCGTCATATTGCTCTTTTTCTATTTCATTATCTTATTGTCAATCAATATTATCTTCTCTAAGAAGATCTGCAACCTCAACTTCAAGCAACTTAGCTATTTTCATTAGGCTGCCTAAGTCTGGCTGACAGGTATTTGTGCACCATTTTGATATAGTGGTCTTGTCCTTCCCCAGTTGTTCGCCAAGCCATTTGTTGGTTTTCTTCTTTTCTGCAAGGACCACTTTTAGCCTGTTCAATTCTCTATTTGCCATATTCAAATATATGTTTTGCTTACAAAGGTAGCTATAAAACACGACAATCGTGAAGAAATTATATAATATTTTATGATTATTCACCAACTTAGTGAGAAAATTTCACTGTAAGGTAAGACGCTTCTGGTTTATCAAAAGAAGCAATAATGATGTTGAATAGAAGAGTAAGAAGATGATAAACCTATTCTCTATTTGTCTATCCTTCCCAGCTTTTACCTATCATTATAAGTATTTATATTTGTACCAAGAAGCACTAACACACTGATATTCAGTATGGTTTATTTTCGAGGAGGTGAAGTAAGTATAGATAACTGCCGAAAGGTAAACACATAATAAAACAATAAGCAAAAGCGTGCAACTCAATGAGTTACACGCTTTTTGCGTTCGTTTATGGGGTTCTGGTTCTTAGTAAGCATCCCATGCAGGCCGTATTGACAACATAATACGATATGGGGTTGGATAGTTCCGCATATGGAAACTACCCAACCCCATTTATTGGTATTTTTCAGATTATTTTGAAGAAACCTTCATATTCTTTATCCAATATTTTCCAAATACCATTTTTGCGACACAGAAATGAAGGAACGGATTGATACGGCATGTCGTTCGTGTCAATCTGTGATGGTGTAGATGCCAATAGGTACGGGAAAAACTGTTGTAAATCTTAGGGGGGACTTGTCTTGCACAAATAATAAGCTCAACCGCCTAAAAGTAGCGGTTGAGCTTAACAAGTATGTGTTTTTTGAGTTTTATCGGACACCAATAAATTGTTATTTACGAAGAAGGCAAGCGAATGAAGCATTTGCTTGCCTTTGTCTTTTCACTGCTATATAATCCTCTCTTGCATGAAAAAGTATATTAGGATAAATCATTTAGCATGACTTTACTTATTATTGTCCTAGATTGAATTTTATAATGCCTTTTACAAATGCCTTAATGATAAGCTCAGTCGTATTACTTGCATTAAACTTAGAGAGCAAATGCGCCTTGTGCGTATTAATCGTATTTACGCTCACGTTGAGGTTGACGGCAATCTCGTGTGCTCTCAGTCCGCGTGCCAATTGGCAGAGCACATTGTGCTCTTGTTGCGTTAAGTGGCTGCCCGATTCAGGAATGTGCATCTCAATGTGGCGCACCAATTGCTGAAATCGCTTGCAAAAGTAGTTGTCACCCCGTGCTATGCTGCGCACAGCCAAACATAACTCATCTATATCGCAACTCTTAAATACCACACCATCCGTGTCAGACTGCATGATAGCATTAATGTGCCATATCTCCTCGTGAGAGGTGTATACCATTGTGCGCACCTCAGGCTCCATGGTATTAACTTTCTCTATCAAGTCAATACCAGAACCGTCAGGAAGGTCGAGGTCGACAATGCACAAGTCGAAGTGTTGCTCCGATTCGAGCAATTGCGTGGCATCGTGCAGTGTAGAACTCACGGCTACCTTATCCACTTCGGGCATATGCAGTAAGCATACTTTCAGCCCTTCAAGTAGTATGGCATGGTCGTCGCAAATGAGTATGTTAATCTTTGGTGTCATATATATAATATTGTCTTGTTTTTTAAAAATATGTTGCAAATATATCCGTTTCCGTTTGTTTGCATATCATTATAAATAATGATTTTAATCGACATTTGTTAAAAGTCTCTTCTTTATGTTTTTTAAAAAAAGGCGAGTGCAAAACAAAATGAAAGTTTTCAGACTTTCATTTTGCTTTGCACTCGCCTTGTACTATCTTTTGATAAGATAGGCTGCGGCTCGGCAAAACAAAATGAAAGTTTTCAGACTTTCATTTTGCTTTGCACTCGCCTTGCACTATCTTTTGATAAGATAGGCTGCGGCTCGGCAAAACAAGATGAAAGTTTTTTGACTTTCATTTTGCTTTGCACTCGCCTTGCACTATCTTTGTATTCTTCTTTTGCAAAAAAAAATCTAATCAACAATGAAAAAAGCTAACCTCCTCGCTTGTTTGCTCAGTCCGATGTTGGCTATCGCACAGCCACAAGCAGACTCACTGCGTCATCTCATACACGTTAAAGGACCCCAAGTACACTTACTGGCCCAAATGGCCGAAGCTACAGCTACTTCCCACCCCGACACGGCACTTCACTACGCTCAATTGGCTCGCCAACGCAAGGCTGCAGGGCGCGACCTCATAACCCTTGAGGCCGCTACGGGCGAAGCTCTTATGGCACAAGGACAGATAGAACAGTCGCTCAAACACTTTACGCAAGCCTATAACCAGGCACGCCAACAACACCTTGCACCAGAAGCGTACAACCAACTCTGTAGTATAGGACTCTGTCATAGCCGCATGCAACACTTCGATAAGGCTGCCAAGTGTTATGACCAAGTAATCGCTTATGCTACTCGACATAAGAATGCGCAACTCGCCTTCTCTGCCTACCAAAACTATGGCGCGATGTGTAGCCGCATGGGGCGTGTTGAAGACTGTCAACGCCTCTTGCTTAATGCGCTGAAATATCAAAGTGCTGCCGATCCCGCCCTTCGCGTATCGGTATATGCAGGGTTGGGCACGATTCTTACCTATAACGCTGCCACCTTCCCTAAAGCCGAACAATACCTGCGTCAAGGCATTGCCATTGCGCGTCGAGCTCATGAACCGCTTGCTGAGGCCAGTTGTCTCTCACCGCTCATCACGCTGCTCACCCAACAACCGCAACGTTATGCTGAGATTCCTGCCCTTATTGCGCGGGCCAATACTATCGTCAGCAATGCGGCCCCCGACGGTACAGAGCGTATGCAGTTGGAACACGCAAAGATCAACTACTACTTCGTTACTCGACAATGGTCGCCTGCCCTCCAGTCGGCATTGATGCTCTACAAAAATGGTCCTGCGGTGTCGTCAGAGCGTGATAAGGTCATGCTTATGGTGGCACGGGCTTATGAGGGTACGGGCAATCCACAGCGAGCTTGCTACTTCTATCGCGAAGCCTACTACATAGGTGACTCTATTCACCAACTTGATGTGCAACAGCAAGTGGGCGATGCGGCTGCACGTTACGATGCAAAAGAGAAACAGCTCAAAATCACTCAACTACAAAAGAACGCTGCTGAGGCTGAGGTGAAGCAATGGCGCTTAGGTGCTGCACTCGCAGGGATTGTTCTGTTGCTCTTTGCCACCATTGTTGCTGCTATTATTTGGCACCGCCAGCAGCGTCGTAAGGCACAACTCGACCAAGCGCGTCGTTATATCGATGGCATTGAGAGCGAGCGTAAGCGTTTGGCGCAGGAGTTACACGATGGTGTGTGCAACGACCTCCTTGTGGCTGAAATGCAAATGTCCACCTCTACTGATGTCGGCTCTGCTGTGGCGCAACTGCAACAGGTGCGTGGCACGATACGTCAAATCTCTCACCAACTTATGCCACCTAATACGACCTTTGCTACGCTCGATCAAACGCTCTCTGCATTGGCTTATAAGTTACAGGAGATTGGCCAATTCAGCGTAACCTTCACAGATGCTACTCCTGCCAACGCTCCCTATGACTGGAGCCAACTTTCTACTGAGCAAGCTTACCAACTCTATCGCATTGCGCAAGAACTCATTACCAACCTTGTCAAACATACGCAAGGACTCACGCATATCGACATTGCGCTTGCGCATAGCACTGTCGCTCCTACTGTTGAACTAAGCATTTCGCACAATGCTACGACCTCTCCCGTAGCTCCTTTTGACGCAGCTTCTACTGCTACGACGACTGGTATTGGCATTCAGTCTATCAGTGAGCGTCTGAAAGCTATCAGTGCTACTGTCAAGTTTACGTCCGACGAGCAAGGGGAGCATACTATTATTACTTGTTGAGACAGTAAATAGTTCTCGTCTATAACGAATCGTGTGGGTACGGTTGCTTTAATAGATAAAAACTGCAATTTATCTGCCTAATTGGGGGGCGGGTTTGTAACCCGCGGCAGCAGC
>ERZ833608.550-NODE-550-length-30665-cov-10.611598_pt1 | contig 30665 bp, 19 predicted proteins | sample MGYA00519694_ERZ833608 | MGnify/ENA primary metagenome ERZ833608 (study PRJEB31850, sample SAMEA3708742) | human gut metagenome | biome: human gut; feature: human-associated habitat; material: faeces | place: China | collected 2014 ... | reverse complement strand
GTTCCAGGAAGCTTTACTTCTGGGCAGATAATATTTGGCAGTTCCCTTAATGGAGGCGTCAGTCCTGCGGCGTCTGCGCGGAGAAGAGTCCCGGGAGCACCTCGATCCCCGCCTTCGCGAGGAGCGTCGTGAGCTTCATGAGCGGCAGGCCGATCAAGGAGGTCGGGTCGTCGGACTCGACGGCGCCCATGAGGGCGATGCCGAGCTTCTCGATCTTCGCCGAGCCCGCGCAGTCGTAGGGTTCCTCGCGGTCCACGTAGGCTTCGATCGTCTCGCGCGTGAGGGGCCGCATCTTCACGGTCGTGAGGCTCTCGAGCTTCTCGGCTCTGCCCTCGGCGTCGATCACGCAGAGGGCCGTGGCGAAGATCACGGTTCTGCCCTGCATCGCGAGGAGCTGCTCGACGGCGCGCCCGCGCGTGTGGGGCTTGCCGAGCTTCTTCCCGTCAAGGTTCGCCGTCTGGTCCGAACCGATCACGACGGCTCCCGGATGCTTCTCCCAGACGGCGCGCGCCTTCATTTCGGCGAGGCGCAGGGCCGTCTCCCGCGGCGTTTCACCGGGAAGCGAGGATTCGTCCACGTCGGGGCTTTCCGCGGAGTAGGAGAGGCCGAGACGGTCGAGGAGCTCGCGGCGGTAGCGCGAGCTCGAGGCAAGAATGAGCGTCTTCTTCATGATGCCGGCCATTCTAAAGGGCCCGCGGGATCGCGGCCGGGCGCGGGACCGGGGCGCCCGTCCGCCGCCCGTCAAGGGAGCGCGTCTTCCGCGGGCTTCCGGAACGGGTAGACTTCTGCGCGCCGCGCTTCCCTCGAGGCGCGGCGCGCAGAATTTCTCCCTCCAAAACACGCATCCGAGGCCCCACCATGACGCAGTACGTTGACATCTTCGATCTCGCCCGCCGCGAGCTCGCGCTTGAGGGCGAAGTGCCCGTGAAGGATCTCCCCGAGCTTCTCGCCTTCACCGCGACCGACCGGGGCGTCTTGAAGTTCTCCGCTCAGGGCGTCGGCGACCGCCGGGGGCTCCCCGCGGCGGTGCTCTCGATGGAGGGCGACCTCGACCTCTTCTGCGCGCGCTGCAACAAGCCCGTTCCGGTGCACATCGACTCCGAGGCGGTCTTCCGCTTTGCGGCAAGCGAAGCGGAGGCGAACGCCCTCCCGATCGAAGAGGACGAGGAGGACGAGGACGTCGCCGTGGGCTCCAAGAAGTTCGACCTCGAGAAGTGGGTCGAGGAGGAGGCGATCCTGTCGCTGCCGCGCATGGTCTTCCACGACGACTGCGAAGAGGGGGCCGGCTGGGAGGATGAACCCGAAGGCGCGGCCTTCGAGCGCCCCAATCCCTTCGCCGCCCTCGCGTCCCTCAAGAAGTAGAAGGAGCGGCCCGCCGCGGGCCGACCTTCGCAGAAAGACGCCGCAACCCTTCGGGAATCACCAGGTGCGGAGCATGTCCTCCGGGCTCAGGCCCGCCACCTCGAGCTTCCAGGACTGAAGCTCTGGGTGCGTCTGCAGAAATGCCGCCGCCTTGAGCCGCACGACGTCCAAATCGATCTTTGTTGGGTTGAGCTTGCACTCGCCGACGAGGAGCTCCTTTGAGGATTCGTCGAGGGCCACGAGGCCGATTTCGTTTTCTCCCTTTCGGTCCCACCAGGCGCCGACCTTCGACCAGCGGTCGTTTTCCTCGAAGCGCCGCCTGAACCAGGCCTCCAACGTTCTGCCGAGAAAAGCCGGCATGCCCGCTTCCGTTGCCTTGATCAGGCGACCCCAGTGCTTGTTCTCGATGTCTGCCTGCTTGTCGGCGGCCGCCATGAAGCGGAACCAAAACCGGAAGTAGGGATCGCGGATCTCGTACCTGGCGTTCTTCTGCTGCGGCTTCGTGAGTGCCGGCATGATTCTGCCGATGATTCCAAGGTGTTCTTCAAGCCTGTGCACGTAGGCGCTGATCGGCTGTTCGATCCCGTCCTGCATCTCCGCCCAACGCGTCCGGCCCGAGGCAATTCTCTCGAGGAGCGTCATGGCCGTCGTCGACGCGATTTTGAATTCATTTGCGAGGAGAATCAGTCCTTCATCGCGGAACCAGCTGCCCGACTCCGAGAAGACGAAATTGATCATTCGGTCCGGATGAACGACATCGGAGTCCACCAGGAGCTCCACATAGCGGGCGACGCCGCCCGTCATGGCATAGAGCTTGAGGAGTTCGATCATGCCGCCCTCAGGGCATTCCGATTCAAAGAGTTTCGTGAGCGTTTCCGTTCCAAAGGGCCTGATGCGCATGATCTGGTCCGCCCGCCCGTAGAGCGGTTCGTTCGCGTCGCCGAATATCCTCTCAAGCATCGTCTGAACGGAGCCCGACATGACGAGAAGAAGCTTGGCTCCGTCCTTGCGCAGATCCCACGCCCGCTGAAGATCGGACCAGAAGCCCGGGCACGTCCTGTCGAGCACCTGGCATTCGTCGAAGACGATCGTCATGGGCCGGTCGCGCGAGAGCACGAGGAGATACTCCACCGCGTCGATCAGTCGGCCGAAGGCGGGCGGATACTCGATCCGGCAGGCTTGCGCTGCGGCACGCATCAGCTCCCGGGCGACTCCCACTTCGTCGGAATAGGCGTTGACGAAGCAGTAGATGTAGGGCGTCTCTCCGTCCTCAAGCGCCTTGCGGATCAAGGACGTCTTTCCGATCCGACGTCTTCCCGTGACGACGGCCATCGCCGCGCCGCCGCGTTTGACGGCACGGGTTCTCAATGCCCGCAAAGCGCCGATTTCCTCGACGCGTCCATAGAAACGCATTCCGTACTCCTCAACCGACCGGCCGGAAGAGCCGATTCGGCATTTGGATAATTTTCATTTACGTAAATTGAGATTACGTAATTTTAAATTATGTTGATGGAGATCTGCAGCATCACCTGCTGGTGTTTCGCTCCAGACCTCAGGCAGAAGCGTCGGTCGGGACGCCGGGACGGCGAAGGCGCACGTTCCAACCGACTGGAGAATGTGCGCCTTCGTCTGCTTCTCAATGCCGTGAGGAGTTTTTTTGGGGGGCGGTCAAGCCTCCTTCACGTCGTCGGGGAGCTTCGCGCCGCAGAAGCCGCAGAAGAGCGCTCCCTTTGAGCCCGCGGGCCGGCCGCAGGTCGGGCACCGTTTCGGCACGGGGCCGAGCTCCACGATGAGCTCACCCTCCTCAACGGGCACCATGCGGCGCGTCTGCGCAAAGTCCGCCGTCTTCAGGACGCGCTTCACGACGCCGTCGATCGGCGCGCAGACGGCCTTCTCCTGCTTCATGATCGAGACGTTGAAGAGCTCCTGGCCCTTCTTGACGATGTCGCCGGGCGCCACGTGCACGATCCAGAGGTCCGCGCGCCGAGGGCTCGCGACCTCACCCGGGACGTTCGGGTCGGCGCGCACGACGCCCGACTTCTTCGCCGATCCGCTCTCCAACTTCACGTCGGTCGTGAGGATCTCGCTGTCCAAAACGTAGCGCACGGTCGAGACGCCCTCGTCCGTCATCGGGTCGATCGAAAGAAGCCGCATCTGGTGGGGCTTGCCGTCGGTGCTCGAGAAGTTGAGGGACTGGCCGGCCGAAAGGCCCTCGAACCACACGTCGAGCGGGAGGTTGTTCGGGTCGCCGAACTTCCCGCGGAAGTCGATCGTCTTGAGGGCGTCGGCCGGGTGGTTGAGGTACATCACGAGCTCTTCGTCCGTGGCGTCGCGCCCGATCGTGCGTTCGAGTGCGCGCTTCTCCGCTTCGATCGGCGCGGGCGGGAGGGACACGAGGGGCGAGGCTTCGACGCGGGAGGCGAGCGCCTCGCGCCACTTCGGCCCGAAGGCGGATTCGTAGACCCAGTCGTCGGGGAATCCGAGCGGCAGGCGCCCGAACTTCCCGAGAAGAAGGTTCCGGAAGGCTTCGTTGCAGTCCTGATAGATCGTGAGCCGCTCGGCCTTCTCGGCTTCGGTGAGACCGGTCTTCTTCACGCCCGCGGAGCGGACGGCGGCGAGCAGCCGCTCCACCGCGGGCATGCCGCCCCGCTTGAAGGCGCCGGTCACGGCGAGGAAGGCCGTGTTCCAGGTGATCTGCGAACCGGGCGTCACGTCGTGGTAGCGCACGATGCGGCGCGTGCACTCGAGGAATTCGAGCATGAAGGGCAGGAGTTGGATATAGCCCTGCTTCACCGCGCCCTCCTGGGAGGACGAGGTGGCGCCGCCCGGCATCTGGTAGCGCGTCACTTCGTAGTCCACGCCCTGGAAGTAGGGCGAGCAGTAGCGGTCGAAGTAGGGCATCAACTGCTTCGCGACGAAGTTCGCCTTCGAGACCGCCTCGCGGTTGACGAGGGTCTTCATGCCGAGCTCGTCCTCGAGGTAGGCGGCGAGCGAAAGGAGGTCGCCCTGGCCGTAGCTGCGCACCGTCGCGCCCAACCCCGCGTCGAGGATTTCGCAGCCGGCCTGCGCGGCCGCGGCGCAGGCGGGCAGGAAGAGCCCGTCCGTGGCGTGGCGGTGGTAGTGGAGGACGAGGTCGGGCCAGCGGGCCTTGAGCGAGCGCACGAGCGCCGTCATGAAGGCGGGCGAGCACACGCCCGCCATGTCCTTGAGGCCGAGGATGATGTTCTTCGACGCTTCGCGTTCGGTGAGGCCCGTGACGCGCGCGGTCATGCGCAGAATCGACTCGGCCGCGTCCATGCAGTACCCGACGTCGAACCACGGGGCGCGCGAGAGCGCGATCGCCGGCTCGAAGATCTTCCCGGGGTGCGAGAGCACGACCTCGGCCAAGGGCTCCATGTTCTCGGCTTCGTTCAGAAAGTCGAAGCACCGCACGACGTCGTAGTGCTCGCAGATCTTCTCGCCCGTGAGCCGCATGAGGTTCTTGGGCTGCGGCGAATAGCCGAGGACGTTCGTGGAACGCACGAGGAGCTGCTTCAGGGTCTTCGGCGCAAAGGCGTTCCATTCGCGCGCCTCGCTCCAGGGGTAGGTCATGTTGGCGAGCATCGCGACGTGGAAGTGCGCGCCGCCGCCGTTTTCAATCGAAAAAAGCCCGACGTTGTCGAGGTAGGGGCCGATCAGCCTGTCCTCGGCGAGGCGCAGCCGGTTGCCGTGGTTCGACTGCGTCATGTCGCGGCAGGTCGTGTCGGTGAAGTGCACGCGGCCCGTGTCGCGGATGAAGGAGAGCACCGACGCGCGTCCGTCCTGCGGATAGGGCGAAGGCGACCGGCGCACCGCTTCGGAGAGCTCCGGGAGCACCGGCGCGAGGCGCCCGAGCTTCGGGGTCGTGCGTGAGCGGTAGGCGCCCAAGGAGACGTACGGGTTGAAGCCCCGCGCGGAGATCTCGGCGACCAACTTCGCCAAGCGCTCGCTCTCGGGCGCGAGGTCCGTGTAGCGCAGGAGCTCCGGGTGGTCCTTCACGAACGTGGTCGTCACCCCGCCCGCCTGGAAGAGCGGATGGCCGATCACGCGGCGCAGAAAGGGAATCGTGGTCTTGGGGCCGCCGATCACGTACTCCTGCAGCGCGCGGGTCATGACGCCGAGGGTCTTCTGCCAGTCGCGGGCGTAGGTGATGAGAAGCGCGCCGGCGGAGTCGTAGTTGGGCGGGAAGGCGTAGCCCGCAGAGAGGTTCGAGTCGAGGCGCACGCCCGGGCCGCCCGGCGACACGTAGCGCGAGATGAGCCCGGAATTCGGCGTGAAGCCGTCCTGCGGGTCCTCGAGATTGACGCGGACCTGCAGCGCATGGAAGGCGGGCTTCACGGTCTCTTCTGTGAAGCGCAGGGTCGAGCCGAAGGCGATCGCGATCTGCTCCTCGACGAGGTCCACGCCGTAGCGGCTCTCGGTGATGCCGTGCTCGACCTGCAGGCGCGTGTTCACCTCGATCATGTAGGGCGTGCCCTCGTCGGTGACGAGGAATTCGACCGTCGCGACCGAATGGTAGTTGACGGCGAGGACGAGCTTCTTGGCGTAGCTCTTCAGACGCGTGCGGAGCTCCGGCGTCATGCCCCGCCAGGGCGAGGGCGTCGTCTCGAGGAGCTTCTGGTTGTTGCGCTGCACCGTGCAGTCGCGTTCGTCGAAGGCGAAGACGTTTCCCCAGTGGTCGGCGATCACCTGGATTTCGATGTGGTGCACCTTCGGGAGGTACTTCTCGACGAAGAGCCGCGGGTTCCCGAAGGAGGCCTGCGCCATCGCGGAGGCCTTCTCAAAGGCGTCCTCGAGTTCGTCTTCGGAGGTGACCAGGAAGATCCCGCGGCCGCCGCCGCCGCCTTCGGCCTTGAGCATGATTGGGAGTCCGATCTCACGGGCGAGGCGCCGCGCTTCGGGCACGTCCACGGATTCGTCGGACCCGGGCACCACGGGAATGCCGAGCGAGCGGGCGACGCGGCGCGCCTCGACCTTGTTGCCGAGAAGGTGCATCGCCTTGGCCGACGACCCGATGAAGGTGATGCCGGCCTCTTCGCAAAGTTCGGGGAAGTGGTCGTCCTCGCTCGCAAAGCCCCAGCCCGGATGGATCGCCACGCAGCCGCGCTCGCGCGCGAGGCGGATGATCTTCGGGAGGTCGAGGTAGGCGCGCGGGTCGGCGCCGAGAAGGAGAAGCTCCTGCGCGGAGGCGGCCGCGGGCTCGGCCTTGTCGATGTCGGTCGCCGTGACGGCGGCCACCGCCTCGAAGCGCTCCCGGATCGAGCGGGCTATTCGGCGTGCCGGAATGCCGCGGTTGGCGACAAGGATCACCTTGCCGCGCAGACTCTCGCGGACCTCTTCAAACGTGCGCTGCTGCATCGTGAATGTTCCTCTTTCAAAGGGTGTGGTTTTTCTTCTGCTAAAGCCCCCCGCCCTGCGGTGCGGCGTCTCCTTCCGAGGGGAGTCGCCGGGGACGGCGGGTGATGATGTTGTGGAGGAGGTCTGGGACGGGGGCTTTTCGCTCTCTCTTTCTCAGGCCGCCTCCGCGGTCCGCGCGCGCAATGCTCCCGCGGATCAGTGAAAACGTTCTGGCGCCCGCCTGAAGGACGAGCTCTCCCGTCTCGGAGAGCCCGAGAAGGCGCCCCTCGAGCCGGCCGCTCCCCGGCCCCTCGGGGTCCGCGACCTCTACGGTCTCGCCCTGCCAGAGAAGGCGCCCGGCCGCGGCCTCGCGCCAGTCGAGAAGAAGCGCGGCCGGGTCTTCGGCCGCGATCCTGCGCACGATCCGGTTCCAGAGGACGAAGGAGTCGGCTTCGCGCGCTGCGGGAGCGGACTCCGTCGGGTCCGCGTCGGCAAGCCGTCCCGGAGGAAGGGCCGCCCCTTCGCGGAGCGTCTCGACCGGCGGCGCCCAGTTGAGGTTGAGCCCTACGCCCGCGGTGAGCAGCCCCCCGCGCTCCTCGATCAGAATGCCGCCCGCCTTTGCGGGCCGGCCGCCCTGAAGCACGACGAGGTCGTTGGGCCACTTGAGCCGGACGAGGAACCCGAGGGCATTGAGTTCATCGGCGATGAGGGCCGCGAGGGCCGCGGCCGACGCGGGCGAGGCCCAGACGCCTTTGGCGGGGAGTCGCACCGCGCCGTGCACGTTCCCCTCGCGGCTCTCCCAGGCGCGGCCGTACTGGCCGTGGCCGGCGGTCTGGCGGTCGGCGAAGACCGAGCCGAAGACGGGAAGCTCTCCCGCGGCGAAGCGTTCGCGCGCGGTGATGAGAACGGAATCCGCAGCGGCGAGCCGCAGAACGGGGACGGCGGTGGTCATGGCAGGTGCTCCGTGGAATGGGGGAGAAGACGCTTTCGAGCCTAACAGTCCGCAACCGCGCGGATTCGCCCGGAGCTCTGCTCCCGAGCGGAGTTTTCCGCATTAAATGCACGGAGTTTGTGCACTGCCGGGAGGAGATAGACGGTTGCTCCGATGGGAAGACTGCCTAGAGCGCGCGGGCGGAGGTTCCGCCGTGCGCGGTGCGCCCCTCGGAGCCGGCGCGGCTGCGGGAAAGCCTTCATTTTCCGCGGAAATTCTGATTCTGCAGATCTGATTTTCCGTTAAAACGATGAAGAAATGTTTGCAACATGATGATGCTTATGGAAAGAAGCCGCCAAAACTTTGTTGATTGCATGTGCATGAAGAAGAATTTTCCCTTCTTTTGCACGAATCCACGGTCAACCAGGACGAAGTGCCTAGAAAATCGGGTTCCTCAAGCCGGGCGGCCCTTGCCGAACGACATGAAAAGGTGCAGTATTCACTGCACGGTGGGAGATTACGCCGAGTGAGTTTCCTTAAAACTCAAAGCAATTCATCAACGAAACTGGAGAAACTGCAATGTTTGGATGCACCTTGAACTGCACTCAGGCCCCCTGTGGGTGCACGGGTGCCGCGTGCGTCCTCTCCGGTTCCCGGTCGTTCCCCGGCGCCTGGCCGCTGCGACTTAGGGTGGAGGACCCGGATCCGGTGCGCTGAAGGCGCCGCCACCCCCGTCCTCCCTCAAGCAGCCCCCAAGGGCGGCGCAAAGCTCAACGGAGCGCCCGCCCGTCTCTTCCGACGCCTCTGCCCAGGCCTTTTCAGGGCCTCTTCAAGGCCTCTTCGCCCACTTTTCAGGAACGATCATCATGTTTACGTCCGACTTCTTCCACGCCATCACCCGCCGTCAGTTCCTCGCCGCCTGCACCATTGCGGCCGCGGGCGTTTCCACCGCCTTCCCGCGTTCTGTCTTTGCCGCCGAACCCGAGAAGAAGTCCGTGACTATCGCCGTGGGCGGGCAGTACCTCTACTACTACCTGCCGATGGCGCTCGCCGGATGGATGGGCTTCTACAAGGACGAAGGGCTCGACGTGAAGGTCGTGGACTTCCAGGGCGGCTCGAAGTCGCTCCAGGCGGTTGTGGGCGGCTCGGCCGACATCGTGTCGGGCGCCTTCGAGCACACGCTGATGATGCAGCCCAAGCGCCAGCGCATGACGGCCTTCGTGCTGCAGGACCGCGCGCCGCAGTGCGTCTTCGTGATGAACCGCGCCACGATGAAGGACGAGAAGAACCCGACGGCGCTCAAGGGCCGCCGCATCGGCGTCTCGGCGCCGGGCTCCTCGACCCACGTGATCGCGAACTTCGTGATGGGGCACGCCGGCGTGAAGCCCAATGAATTCTCCGTGATCGGCGTGGGCACCGGTGCGGGTGCGATCGCGGCGCTGCGCGCCGGGCAGATCGACGCCTTGGTCGGGCTCGATCCTGTGATCACGCAGTTGACCGACGAAAAGGAGATCACGATCGTCACCGACACGCGCCGCATCAACGAGTCCGACGCGCTCTACGGCGGCCCGATGGTGGGCGGGTGCCTCTATGCGCCCGAACGCTTCGTGAACGAAAACCCTGAAACGTGTCAGCGCATCACGAACGCCGTCGTGCGCGCGCTCAAGGTGATCGAAAAGGCCTCGCCCGAAACCCTGATGAAGTCCGTTCCCCGTGCGGCCTTCCTCGGCAACCCCGCCCTCTATGCGGAGTGCTTCGCCAACAACCGTCCTTCCATGTCCACCGACGGGCGCTTCCCCGCCGGCTGCGTCGAGGCCGCGGCCCACGCGCTCTCGTCGGTCAACCCCAAGCTCGCAGACTTCAAGTTCGACGCCTCCGCCTGCTTCACGAACCGCTTCACCGACGCCGTCAAGACGGCCTGATCATCCCGCCGGCCCCATCCGCCTTCGTCGCGCCCGACGACGCGCGCGGAGGCTTTGCCGCCCCTTTTTTTTAAGACCCCGCGTCCCCTGTGAACCCGCTCCATCATGTCCTCCGAGACCGTCCCCGCCGTTGAATTCAGAAACATCGCCTGCCGCTTCCCCGTGCCGGGCGGCGTCTACACCGCCACCGAAAGCGTGAACTTCTCGATCGGCGACGGCGAGTTCGTGAGCGTCGTAGGCCCGACGGGCTGCGGCAAGTCCACGCTCCTCAACGCCGCCGCGGGCCTCCTGAAGCCCGCCGAAGGCGAGGTGCTCATCTACGGCGAGCCCCTCAAGGGCCTCAACCGGCGCGCGGGCTACATGTTCCAGGCCGAGAGCCTGATGCCCTGGGCGAGCGCGCTCGAGAACGTCACGATGAGCCTGAGGTTCCGCGGCGTCCCGGAGCACGAGGCGGCCGAGCGCGGCATGGACTGGCTCGCGCGCGTGGGGCTCGAGAAGTTCCCCGACCGCTATCCGCACGAACTCTCGGGCGGCATGAGAAAGCGCGTCGCCATGGCGCAGACGATGATCGCCGACCCGGACATCCTCCTGATGGACGAATCCTTCTCGGCGCTCGACATCCAGACGCGGCAGCTCATGGAGAACGAACTCCTCAACCTCTGGCAGGAAAAGAAGAAGGCGGTGCTCTTCATCACGCATGACCTCGACGAGGCGATCGCGCTCTCGGACCGCGTCGTCGTGATGTCCGCCGGTCCCGCCTCGCACCCGATCGGGAGCTTCCCGATCACGCTCCCGCGGCCGAGAAACGTCGCCGAAATCCGCATGCTCCCGGAATTCAACACCTGCCATGCGGCGATCTGGGAGGTGCTGCGCGGCGAGGTGCTGAAGTCCTACCGCGAGCACCGCGCACACGTCTGAGACGCGCCGCACCAATCCCTTTTTTTCCTCCCGAACCGAACAAGAGAACACGAAAATGCAGAGCCCGAAGAGCGCGATGACGATCCGCATCTGGCAGTGGGGGCTTCTTGCCGCCATCTTCATCTTCTGGTGGGCGATGACCAAGCCCGGCCTCGTCCCGACCTTCTTCTTCACGAACGACGACCAGGCGGCCTTCTTCTTCGGCGAGCCGCTCGAGATCTTCGCCCGCATCAAGGACTGGTTCGTCGGGGGCGAGATCTACCGGCACCTCGTCGTGACGCTCTATGAAACCGTGATGGCCTTCGTGATCGGCACCGCCGCGGGGCTCGCCACCGGCCTCTGGCTCGCACTCTCGCCCACGGCGGCGGCCGTCGCCGACCCCTTCATCAAGGGCCTCAACTCCATGCCCCGCGTGATCCTCGCGCCGATCTTCGCCGTTTGGTTCGGCCTTGGGCCCGCATCGAAGATCGCGCTCGGCTTCACGCTGGTCTTCTTCATCGTCTTCTTCAACGTCTACCAGGGCGTGCGCGAGGTGAACCCGACCGTCCTCAACTCGGCCCGCATGTTGGGCGCTTCTCCGAGGCAGCTCCTGCGCCACGTCTACCTGCCGTCGGCGACGAGCTGGGTCTTCTCGAGCCTTCACACCTCCGTCGGCATGGCCTTCGTTGCGGCGGTGATCGGCGAGTACCTCGGATCGGCCGAAGGCGTGGGGTACCTGATCCTGCAGGCGGAAACGACCTTCGACATGAACACCGTCATGGCGGGCATCCTCGTCCTCACGGCCTGCGCGCTCGTGCTCGACCGGATCGTCACCGAGTGCGAGAAGCGCTTGATGAAGTGGCAGCCTCTGGGCGGTCGGTAGGGCGTTGATGGGGACGGCCCAAAGGGACTTTGATAGACTCAATGCTAAATATGAGTCCCAGAAAAACCGAGCCGTCCCATGGAAAAAACTCTTCTGCGGCTCCCCCTTGGGATCTCCGACTTTCCCGAGATCCGCGAGGGGGATTACGCGTTCGTCGACAAGACGCGGACCATCGAGAAACTTGAGAAGGCTGCGTCGCCGTACGTGCTTTTTCTCCGGCCGCGGCGCTTCGGCAAGACGCTTCTCACCTCCATGCTGCTTGCCTATTACGATGAGGCATTCGCCGGGAGGTTTGATCAGGTCTTCGGCGGAACATACATTCACGCACACAGGACGTCGCTCCAAGGGAAATATTGGGTGTTGCGGTTGGATTTCTCCGGGATAGACGCCTCGAATCTGGTGCCGGGATTCATCAGCAGGCTGCTGAGAGGAATTCAACCCTTCTTTGCTCGTCATCGAATAGACGGTGCAGAAGATTTTTTGAAGCGAGAATACGGGGATCCTGCGCGGCTTATTTCTGATTTCTTTAGATTGATTGGGCCGTTTGTTGGCAGGCGTCTTTTTGTTGTCATCGATGAATACGATCATTTTGCCAACGATGTTTTGGCAAACGACAAGGCGCTGTTCAAGAAGATGACTTCCGCCGAAGGTTTTCTCAAGACCTTTTATGCGGCATTGAAGGCGGAGACGGGGCCGGATGGAGTCATTGCGCGCATATTCGCAACGGGCGTCACCTCCATTTCGATGGATTCCATGACGTCCGGATTTAATATACAAATTAACATCAGTCAGGATTCGGGTTTTTGTGATGCAGTGGGTTTCACTGAATGCGAGCTTCTTGCACTGATAGAAAAGACTGTGGATCTGGAGCGAATCGGACGCAGGCCTGAAGAAGTTGTTGACCGAATGCGCGAGTACTACAACGGCTATCGATTCAGTCCGGACAGTGAATCCAGGGTCTACAACCCCGCCATGTGCCTCTACTACCTCTCGTCACTGCGTCGCCGAGGAAAGGAGCCCGTGCTCATGGTCGATCCGACCTCTGCGCCTGACCTTTCCAAGATCGGCGGTATTTTCGACTTGGCCTATCATCAAGATCTCGTCGACGTAGTGGATGCGGCAATGACGGACAAGTCTTCGGAACTGCCCCTCGGAGCCATTTCTCCCACGGTTAATTTGAACAGTGCGGAAAGATTTTCGCGAAACGACCTGTTGTCGGTGCTGTTCTTTATGGGCTACTTGACTTATAGTGCGGAAGCCTATAATGAGCTGGTTTGTTCCAACAAGGCAATTCGTCTTCAATTTTTCGAGTACTACTTTGAGAAGTTGAAGGGCTTCCATCTTCACTTTTCCGGAGCAAGCCTTTTAAAGGCTTTTGAAGCCATGCGAGGTGGGGATATTGTGCCGTTTCTGCATGTTTTTGAGCGGAAGCTGCAGGAGTCGAGCGGAATCCATGCAGTGACTCATCTTTCCGAATCTTCGTTGCAGTTCGGAATTCGTTATGCCCTGCTCACCAATTCCGACTACCAAGTTTCCATGGAAACGGAAGCTAGAGGAAAGGGATACAGCGATGTGTTTTTGGAGCCGCTGCAGAATTCAGGAGCGGAATTCGCCTACTTGTTGGAGTTGAAGTACATCAGGAAATCGGCCTCTTCTCCCAAAACAATCCAAAACCTGCGGGAGGCGGCGGCGCAGCAGCTCCATCGGTACGCAGCGGCGGAGCCCTTCGCCTCAAAAAAACGTCTGAAGAAGATCGCCGTCGTTTTCTGCGGCCTCGAACTCGTTTCGGTTGAAGAGGTGTAGCCCCGGAGGGTTGGGCACGGCCAAAAAACAAAGGTCCGCCGTTCGGAACGGCGGACCTTTGTTGAAGAGAAAGGCGTCAGAACCGCAGAATCATGCCCGCAGTGGCGATCGCCTGATTGAGGCGCGAGGAGTTGTCGAGGAGCTTCTTGCCGTCGAGCCAGCTCGCCGCACCGTAGAAGCGCGTGTGCTTCGAGAAGTCGTAGTAGTAGACGACGCCGCCCATTGCGAGCGTTCCCTTGTTGTCGCCCGCCGCGGCGTCAACGCCCTTCCACTTGGTCTTCAGGTACCCGGCCGCGGCCGAGAAGGTGTGCCGGCCGACGGGATACTTCGCGCTCACGTGCACGGCCCAGCTGTCGAGCCCCTTTTCGCTCGTTCTGTAGGTCTGAGAGCCCACGATCGAGGCGAGGTCGGGAACCGGGCCGATGCGCCAGTCGTTGCAGCTCGCGTAAAGGATCGCCGAGACCGCGGGACCGCCGAAGTCGTAGCTCGCGATCAGGTGCACCGCGTGGGTGTTGTCGCGGCGCGTGTCGCGCGTGCCGTCCGCATTCTTGAGGTTCCCGGGCATCTCGAACGAATAGACGATGCCGGTTTTGAAGCGCTCGCCCGCCCAGCCGGTCGAGAGCTGTGCGACATGACGGCGGTCCGACCAGTCTTCGGTCGCTTCAGTGTCGCCCGTCGCCTTCTTCGAGTCGCCGTTCGAGTAGACGCCGTGCAGGAAGAGTCCGGTCTTCGCGCGCGTGGCGAAGCCGACGGCGTTGGAGAGGCGGCCCGGCTGGAAGGTGATGTTCGCCGGCGCAATGCCCGCGAGCGAGGCGTAGGTCTGGTTGGCGTTGAGCTTCGCATAGACGGAGTAGGGCAGGCCCGCCACCGTGAGGCCCGCCATGCGGCCGAAGGAGAACTCGATGAAGTCGTTGCCGAGGTAGGCGCGCGAGAGGGCGTCGAAGATGACGCCGTCTTCAACGAAGCTCCCCGAGTCGAGCGAAATGAGGCTGCGCAGCTGTGCTCCTGCGTACCAGCCGTTGCCGAGGTCTTCGCGTGCGGTGATGAGCACTTGGGAGTCGTCGGGAAGCTGCCCGTAGCCCGCCATCGAGAGCGAGCCGTCGCCGCCCTCGCCGTGTGAATAGAAGAGCCCCGTGACGGCCGAAACGTTGACGTTCACGTCGGCCGCCTGAGCGGCGCCCGCGGCGGCGAGAAAGATGGAGGAGAGAAGCGCTGCGCTGAGCGCGGTGAGGGGATGACGAGGCATGAGAGCGTCTCCTTTGGCTTCGGCCCGGCTGCGGCCGGCGCTCCTCCAGGGGAGGCGGAGGCGCTTCGGGCTTCTGATGGATCTCAGCCTCCGAGGCTAAATGAGCCGATCGAACTAAGCCATAAGGACTACCCGTGCGTCTCGGCCGCTTTTTGGAAAATATGAATTCCAGTTTCGACCTGCGCCCTCAGTGGGCGGCGCAGAAAAAAGAAGCGGTGCGAACGGATAATCCGGTGTCCTCGTCCGCTCATCCGTCCGCGCCGCATTTTCTGTTCGACAGAAAAGAGACTCTCAACAAGCCGCCTCGGCAGACTTCCTTGAGGAGGTCCTCCTGAACGACGGAAAGCATCTTCCCGCTTCGCCGTCAAAGGGGCGTGAAGGACGGATGAACGCCCCGTCAAGCCGTTTGCGGGCGGTCAGGGGCGGGAGGATGGCGGCGAATCCCTCAGCGGCGGGAGCGCCTCGACTGCGCCGTTTTGCCCGGAGCGGAATCGGTGGCGGAGGGCTTCTCGTCGGGTTTCGCACCGGATTTCGCGCCGGGCTTGGCGGGGGTTTCCGCTTCAGCAGGTGCGGTCGGTGCCTTGGGCGGCGCGAGGCGCGCGAGCACTTCGTAGACGAGGTTGAGGCGCGCTTCAGGGTCGGGGGTCGAGGCGGCGATCCGCAGGCGCTCCGGGCCCGCCATCTGCGCGTCGGTCCTCGACTGCATGAAGCGGATGAGGGCGAGCGGGTCGAGGTTCGGCTTCGCGGTGAAGGTGATCACGATCGCCGTAGGGGCGGCGTCGATGCGGCGGATGCCGATCGCCTCGCACTTGAGGCGCAGTTTGTGCACCTCGATCAGACGCCGCGCCGCGTCGGGAAGCTTCCCGTAACAGTCCACGAGCGCCTCGGTCGAGCGCTCGAGCGCCGTGCGGTCCTCAGCCGATGCAAAGGCCTTGTAGTAGGCGAGGCGCTGCGAGACGTCGCTCACGTAGTCCGAGGGCAGGAGCGCCGGGGCGTGGAGGTTGATGTCGGTCGTGAGCGCGAGGGGGCCGTCCACCGCGGGCGCTTCGCCGCGCTTGAGCGAGCGCACCGCCTGCATGAGCATGCGGTTGTAGAGCTCATAGCCCACCTCGGCGATCTCGCCGCTCTGGTGCTCGCCCAACACTTCGCCCGCGCCGCGGATCTCGAGGTCGTGCATCGCGAGGTAGAAGCCCGAACCGAGGTCCTCGAGCGCCTGAATGGCGTCGAGGCGCTTCTGCGCGTCCTTCGTGAACGCTCCGTCAGGGGGCGTGAGGAGGTAGGCGTAGGCCTGGTGGTGCGAGCGCCCGACGCGGCCGCGCAGCTGATGGAGCTGCGCGAGGCCGAACTTGTCCGCGCGCTCGATGATGATGGTGTTCGCCGACGGGACGTCGATGCCCGTCTCGATGATGGTCGAGCAGAGGAGCACGTTGAAGCGCTGCTGGTAGAACTCGCGCATCACGCGCTCGAGTTCGCGCTCGTGCATCTGGCCGTGGGCGACGGCGATGCGCGCTTCGGGAACGAGCTTCTCGAGGCGCAGCAGGGCGTTCTCCATCGTCTCCACCTCGTTGTGGAGGAAGTAGACCTGGCCGCCGCGCTTCAATTCGCGCAGCACCGCCTCGCGGATCGTCCCGTCCTGGTCGCTCTGCACGAAGGTCTTCACCGAGAGGCGGCGCTCCGGGGCCGTCGCGATCACGGAGAAGTCGCGGATCCCCTCGAGCGACATCGAGAGCGTGCGCGGAATCGGTGTCGCGGTGAGCGTGAGGACGTCCACCTCGGCGCGGATCTTGCGGAGCAGCTCCTTCTGGCGCACGCCGAAGCGGTGCTCCTCGTCGATGATGATGAGGCCGAGGTTCTTGAAGGCGACCTTGTCGGAGAGGAGCTTGTGCGTGCCGATCACGATGTCCACCGTGCCGTCGGCGAGGCCCTCGACGGCCTTGGCGGTCTCGCGGCCCGTGCGGAAGCGCGAGAGCTCGGCGATCGTCACGGGCCAGGCGCGGAAGCGGTCGCGGAAGGTCGCGGCGTGCTGCTCGGCGAGGAGCGTGGTCGGGCAGAGAACGGCGACCTGCCGGCCCGACATTGCGGCGATGAACGCCGCGCGCAGCGCCACCTCCGTTTTGCCGAACCCCACGTCGCCGCAGACCAGGCGGTCCATGGATTTCCCGGAGGTCATGTCGGAGACGACGGCCTCGATCGCCGCGGCCTGGTCGGGCGTTTCCTCAAAGGCGAAGCCCTCGCGGAAGGCCTTGTAGTCCGCGGGGTTCATCTCGAACTTCATCCCCGCGCGGGTCTTCCTGAGCGCATAGAGGTTGAGGAGGTCCGCCGCGGTGTCGCGCACCTCCTCGGCCGCCTTGCGCTTGACCTTCTCCCAGTCGCCGCGCCCCAACTGATGGAGGGGCGCGTGATCGGGGTCCGCGCCCGCATAGCGCGAGATGAGCTGCAGGTTCGTGATCGGCACGAAGAGCTTCGCGGCGTTCTTGTATTCAATTTCGAGGAACTCCGCGTCGCCCCCGCCCGCCTCCATGTGCACGAGGCCGCGGTAGCGGCCGATGCCGTGGTCGGCGTGCACGACCGCGTCGCCGGGCTTCAATTCCGCGACGTCGCGCACCATCATCTCGAGCGTGGTGGCGTGGCGCATCCGGCGCAGACGCTGCCGGCGGGGACTCGCCGCGTAGAGCTCCGTCTCGGTGAGGATCACGACGTCGGGCGAATGAAAGACCGCGCCCGAATAGAGCGGCGTCGCGGCGATGCCCACCTTGGCGTCGCCCGCGAGGAAGCCGCTCCAGGACGGGTATTCGGTGAACTTCAGCCCGCCGGAGCGGAAGAGCTCCGACATGGTCTCAAGGCGTCCGGCCGAAGAGGCGGAAATGAGCGTGCGCCGGCCCTTTGCGGCGCTCGCCGCCGTGCGCTCGAGGAGTTTTTCGACCGGGTTCTGGCTCTTGCGGTCCACTTCGACGCCCACCAACTGCTCGAGGTCCTCGGCGGAGTTGGTTTTGTCGAGCGAAATGCGGGTGAAGCGCCCGAGGGAGGTGAAGAACTCCTCGGGCTTCTGCCACAGAAGCTCCGGGGGGAGCGTCGGGCGCAGCTCGTCGCCTGCGAGCACCTTTGCACGCGAGGTCATGTCGCGCCCGAAGGCCTGGAGGGCCTTGTCGACGTCGCCCAACATCATCACCCGGGCGTTTGCGGGAAGGTAGTCCGCGAGTGCGGCGGTCTCGTCGAAGAAGAGCGGCAGGTAGTACTCGATGCCGGGCGAGAGGATGCCCTGCTCGACGTCGCGGTAGACGAGGCTCTTCTTCGGGTCGCCCGCGAACTGACGCCGCCAGCGCTGCCGGAAGGCGAGCAGCGAATCGGGGTCGACGGGGAACTCGTGCCCCGGGAGGAGCCGGATCTCCTTGGTCTCCTCCATCGAGCGCTGCGTCTCGACGTCGAACCACCGGATCGACTCGATCTCGTTGTCGAAGAAGTCGAGCCGGAAGGGGCGCTCGGAGCCCATCGGGAAGACGTCCACGATGCCGCCGCGCACGGCGAATTCGCCCGCGGCGAGGACCTGCTTCACGTTGGCGTACCCCGCGAGGGCGAGCCGTTCCTTGATGTGCTCGATCGAGGTCTCCTCGCCCGTGTGGAAGAAGAACGTGCTCGCGCCGATGTAGGAGACCGGGGCGAGGCGCTGCGAGGCGGTGACGGCCGAGGCGAGGAGCACGTCCGCGCCGCCCGTGGGCGCGGTGAGCCGGTAGAGCGTTTCAAGACGCTCGGAGACGAGGTCCTCCTGGGGCGAGAGCACGTCGTAGGGGAGCGTCTCCCAGTCGGGAAGCGGGCGCACCGAAAGCTCGGGCGCGAACCAGGGAATTTCGGCCGTGAGCCGCGGCACGTCCGCCGGATCGGCGCAGACCACAAGAACGCGCTCGCCCCGCGCCCGGAAGGCGAGGGCCGCCTCGGCGAGCGCCGCCGCGTCGCTCGTCTGCGCGGAGATCTCCACCCTGCGGCGCTCGCCGGGTTTGAGGCGCGTGAGGTCTTCGGGAATGATTTCAGGCTGTTGGAGAGGCATGGTGCGGGCTCCGACCGGTGCGGACGAAATGACGGAAACGGCGAATACCGTCCGGCGCACGGTGCGCAGGGCGGTCGGCTCAACATTCTAAAAGTCCCGGGATTGCGTCGTTGGAGGGGGGCGAATCCCGCCTGCCGACCAAGGGCGGCGGTTCTCGTGAGGAAGGGGCGGTACCCGGCGAAGAGTGAGTGGGCCGCGGAGGGTGATGGGACGCCGGCCGTCGTCCGCTCGGGGGGGTGGATGCGCCGTTTAGTCGATGCTGCAGCGCGAAACATCTCCCGGCGCTCTTGGCGCTTGGCGTATGAAGTCGGCAATCAAAGGAGCGGCGGAGACTCCTTCTTAGACTCATCCGAACGATGTGATAGCCTCTCGCCTTTCTTCTCTTCTCAGAAAGGCCCTTCATGACCGCACTGCCGCTTCCGCAGAGACTTCTCGTAGGCTTCACGCTCTTCGCCATGTTCTTCGGCGCGGGGAACCTCATCTTTCCCCCCTGGCTCGGCGCCCAGGCCGGCACGGAAGGCGTCGCCGCGCTCGCGGGCTTTCTCGTCACCGCCGTGGGCTTTCCAATTCTCGGCGTCATGGCGGTGGCCGAATCGGGCGGCCTCAAGACGCTTGCGGGCCGCGTGCATCCGGTCTTCGCCTTCGTCTTCATGCTCCTCATCTACCTCTCGATCGGCCCGTGCCTCGCGATCCCGCGCACGGCGAGCACCTCGTTCGAGATGGTGGTGCGCCCCGTGCTAGAACATTTCGGCGCCCTCGACGCACCCTTTGCCGGTTGGACGCTTCTGGGCGCTTCGCAGCTCGTCTATTCGGTCGTGTTCTTTCTGATCGCCTACGTGCTCGCGCTCAATCCCGAGAAGCTCACGAACCGCCTCGGCCGGGTGCTCTGCCCGACCCTGATCGTCCTCATCGCCGTGCTCTGGGCGGGGGTTTTCATCAACCCGCTCGGAGCGCCCGCGGCGCCCCAGGGCGGCTACGCCGCGAACGCCTTCTTCTCGGGCTTCATCGACGGCTACCAGACGATGGACACCCTGGCCGCGCTCAACTTCGGCCTCATCATCGCGATGAACATCCGCGCGCTCGGCATCAAGACCGAGAGCGGCGTCGTGAAGGAGACGGTCTTCGCCGGCGTGGTCGCCGCAGTGATCTTCTTTTGCGTCTACGGCGCCCTCACGCAGGTGGGCGGCGAGGCTAACGCCCTCTCGGGCGGGTTTGAGAACGGCGCGCAGATTCTCTCGGCGGCGGCGAACACGCTTTTCGGCCCCCTCGGGAGCGTGCTGCTCGGCCTCGTCTTCTTCATCGCCTGCCTCAACACGTGCGTGGGCCTCATCGCCTGTTGCTCGAACTACTTCGAAACGCTCGTGCCGAAGCTCGGCTACCGCGGTTGGGCGGCGCTCTTCGCCGTGGTGTCGATGGTGCTCGCAAACGCCGGCCTCACGCTCATTCTGAAGCTCTCCATTCCGGTGCTCATTGCCATCTACCCGGTGGCGCTCGTGCTGATCGTGCTCGCGCTCATCACGATCGTCTGGAGGCGGCTGCCTGAATTCAAGTGGGTCTACCCCACGACCATCTTCTTCACGGCCGTCGTTTCAATCACCGCCGGCATTGAAGGGTTCGGCGTGACGGTGCCCTTCTTCTCGACGCTCTGCTCGCAGCTGCCCTGGTTCTCCCTGGGGCTGCAGTGGGTGGGGCCTGCGGTGGGGGGCTTCTTCGTGGGGCTCCTTCTCTCCTGGAAGATCCCGCACTGCTGCCATCCGCGCACCTGACGCACGCGTTGCTCCCGGCTGAAGAAGGCCCCGCAGAAGGCAGGCGCTTGGCGCCGCCGGTGCGGGGCCTTTTCCATTTGGAGACGGCGGCGGCCTCAGAAGGTCGAGTGGTCGAAGAGGGCCTTGAGCTGCGTGAACTCCAGAAGTCCGTAGAGCCCGCCCTCGCGGCCGATGCCGCTCGCGCCGTAGCCGCCGAAGGGCGCGTACACGTCGCGCGGACCGTCGTTGATGTAGACGTTGCCGGCGTTGATGCGCCGCGCAACGGCGCACGCCTGCGCACGCGAAGCGCCGTACACCATGGCGTTGAGGCCGTAGGGCGTGTCGTTGGCGAGTTCGACCGCCTCGTCGAGCGTCCCGTACGGAATCACGCAGAGCACCGGCCCGAAGATCTCCTCCCGGGCGATGCGCATGTCGTTTCTCACGTCGGTGAAGATCACGGGCTTCACGTACCAGCCCTTCACGGGTGCCTCGGGGACGCCTCCGGCGAGGAGCCGCGCGCCTTCGCCGACGCCGAGCTCCACGTAGCGCTTCACGGTTTCGTACTGGGACTTCGACGCCACCGGACCGATCTTTGTCTTCGGGTCGGCGGGGTCGCCGACCGGGTAGTCCGAGAGGTGCTCGACGAGTAGCGCCTCCACCTCGGCCAACCGGCTCTTCGGCACGAGAAGGCGCGAGAGCGCCGTACAGGTCTGGCCGGAATTCAGGAGAATCGAGTTGAAGAGGTGCGGCACCGCGGGCGCGTAGTCCGGGACGTCGGGGAGCCACACGCAGGGCGACTTGCCGCCCAATTCGAGGCTCACGCGCTTCACGCCCGCGAGCGCCTGCTGCGCGAGCGTCACGCCCACTTCGGTCGAACCCGTGAAGGAAATCATCGCGACCTTCGGGTGGACGGCAAACCGCGCGCCCGCCCTGCTGCCGCGCCCGGAAATGAGGTTGATCGTGCCCTTCGGGAAGCCGGCGCGCCGAAAGGCCTCGACCATGAGGCAGGCCGTGAGGGGAGTGGATTGACTCGGCTTGAGAACGACGGTGTTCCCCATGAGGAGCGCCGGCACGACCTTCTGCACGATCTGCCCGAGCGGGTAGTTCCACGGCGTGATGCAACCGACGACGCCGACGGGCTCGCGGATGACGGTCGAGGCCGGGAAGGCTTCCTCGAGCTTCACTTGACCTGCCGCCTCGATGTAGGAGGCGACGCGTACGTACTGGTAGTCGCAGTGTGCGTTCGCGGCGAAGGTGACGGGGGCGCCCAACTCCTTCACTTCGAGCCCGATGACCGCGTTGCGCATCGACTGGAAATGCTTGAGGAAAAGCTCCATGAGGGCGCATCTTTCCTCCAGAGGTGTCCTCTTCCACGCAGGAAGCGCCCGGCGGGCGGCGTCGACCGCGCGGTCCACGTCCTCGACCGTACCGTCCGGGATGCGCGCGAAGTGCTCGAAGGTCGCGGGATTCTCGACGTCGATGAAGTCGGCGCTCGACGACGGCACCCATTCGCCGTCGATGAACTGGCGCTCGAAGAGCGCGGTGTATTCGGTTTCTGCACCCATGATCCGGATCTCTCCACTCTGTTCGTCGGGCGGCGTCCGCCCGAGCATAGCGCCCGGGGACTGAGGGGCCCCATCGGTCGAAAGTAGAAGCCGGGGAGGGAGATTGCCAGCCGTCAAGCGCCCGGAGTGGTTTCGGGTATGCCGGGCGGCGCCACTCGGCAAAGAACAGCCCGCCGAAGCCGAAGCTTCGACGGGCCTTCAGGCGGGCTACGCGGGCGCTCTCAGGAGAGAGGCCCGGTGTGTGCCGGATTAGAAGCGGTACTGCGCCTGGACGCCGACGAGGTAGGCGTCCAGGTGGCGGTAGCGGCCGATTTCGTTGCCGTTGGCGCCCGGGGTGTGGTTGTAGAGCGAGCGCTCATGCACACCGTGCAGGTGCGCGAAGGCGACGTCCGTCTGGAAGTTCTTCGACCAGTGGAAGGACGAGCCGATCGCGAACCACCAACGGTCCGCATCCGGAATGATCGCGGTGCGCTTCTTCGGATCGCCGATGGCGGACGTTTCGTAGGCGACGCCGCCGCGGAGCGTCCAGAAGTCGTTCACGCGCAGGTCGTAGCCGACGGAGTAGAGGTAGGTGTCGACCCAGTTGTTGGGAATGCTCTGCATTGTGAAGAGGACCTTCTCATAGGGATGAGCAAGCTGGCCGGCGCCCTGCAGGTTGTCCATCAGACTGCTGTCGGAGATGTCGGTGTCGAGGCTCTTGAAGCTCGACCAGTCGGCCCAACGGAAGGTGGCGTAGAGGCTCAGGTAGTCGTTGACGTCCCAGGCGGCGTTGAACATCGCCCAGGCGGGGCCCGAGACGGTGACGCCGGCGTCGTAGGTGCCGTCCAAAGTCGTGTTCGTGCCGGAAATCGTCAGATCACCCTTCGTGGCGTGCTTGGTCTCAGAACGGTAGGAAACGCCAAAGCGGACGTTCTCGACGGGCGCCCACATCATGCCGACGTTGAAGCCCCAGGTGAAATCGTCGGCCTGGTATTTGTTGTGAATATTGAGGGGCCCGTTGCTGTAGCCCACGCCGAACTTCGCGTCGACGTACTGGAGCGCCAGACCCGCACCGAAGGAGAACTTGTCGTTGAGCTTCCAGGCGACGTTCGGGTTGAAGTTGATGACGGTGATCTTGGCGTCGGTGCCGAGCTCTTTGTCCTTGAAGTCGTTGCCGTAGTTGGTCGAGAGGCCGAACGGAACCGTGACGGCAAGCCCGATCCAGGTCGAATCGTTGATCTGGTGCGAAGCGAAGAGGTGCGGGAGGACTTCTTCGCTCGCGCGGCCGTTGTTCTTGTAGGTCTGGCCGTTATCGTGCGAGACGTACTCAAGGTTGAGGCCCACGCCCACGAGACCCATCTGAACGTTCGTGCCCGGATGCAGCGTCATCGTGGCCGGGTTGTAGTAGACGCCCGAGATGTCGGTGCCGTCGACGCCGACGCCGGCGTAGGCGCGGCCGAGGGCGAGCGCGGACTGTTCGGTGAGCTGGAAGCCCGCGGCATGGGCCGTCGAGGCGAAGGCGGAGGCGACGGCAAGGGCCGCCGCGGCAATCTTGAGGTTGGTGCGGATCACGAAAGGTCTCCGGAATGCTTTTCTAATGTTTGAGAAAAAACAGGGCGGGTACGTACCCCGCGCAACAAGTGGAAACGCATTCTGCGCGAGCGAAGAGGCCGCTAGAACTCCCAAAATTAAGGGATAACCCTAGGATTTGCTGCCGTTCATTCGAACGGATGATGAGGGGGAGCGGGAGGCGGATGACGCTCAGAGCATTGATCTTTATGGAAAGTTAATGGAAAATCATCAGATGAGGTGCAAGGCGGTCGATCACTCCCGCCAAAAGAGGCTAATCCGAAAAATTCCGTGAACGCCGTGTCCGGATGCAACAAGCGCCCGCTCCCGGAATGGGGAGACGAGCGCTTATGGAAGCCGGCGGGAGTGGCGCCTGCCTGCGGTCAATGGCGGGAGAACCGGTCGATGAAGGCCATGACGAGCGCGGAGAGGACGAACGTGAGGTGGATCACGACGTACCAGAGGAGCTTGTCGTTGGGAATGTCCTGGATGCCCATGAAGACCCGCAGGAGGTGGATCGACGAGATCGCGACGATCGCCGCCGCGACCTTGTTCTTGAGCGACCCCGTGTCGAGCTTCCCAAGCCAGCTGAGCTTTTCGGTGTCGTCCTTGATGTTGATCGACGAGACGTAGTTCTCGTAGCCCGAGAACATCACCATCACGAGGAGGCCGCCCACGAGACCCATGTCGATCATCGAGAGGATCGTGAGGATGAGGTCCGATTCGGAGAGCTCCATCACGTGCGGGAGCACGTGAAATACCTCCTGATAGAACTTGACGGCGAGCGCGAGGAGCGCGCAGGAGAGCCCGATGTAGATGGGCGCGAGGAGCCAGCGCGTGGCGTACATGAGTCGTTCGACGAGCGTTTCCATGGGTTCCTGGAAAAGAGATGATGCGGGGGTCGATGCGGCGGGGTTGGATGACGGGGTTCCGGCCGCGGGGAGGAGAATCCTATCAGTCAAGCATGCCCGCACACCGCTAGACTTCGAACTTCGAAACATTTTTCCCGTCCGATCATAAGAGGAGGCGGCTTCGTGTCCGAAACGTCCGAAACCCACATCTACGCGCTCATTCCCGCCGCCGGCGTCGGCCGCCGCATGGGCGCGGACCGTCCGAAGCAGTACATGACCGTGGCGGGCGAGCCGATGCTCGCGCAGACCGTGCGGGCGCTCGAGCGCGTCTCGCGCATCGAGCGGATCTTCGTCGTGGTGAGCGCCGCCGACGCCTGGATCGACGAGGTGGCGAAGACCTTTTTGCCGCGCGTGAAGGTGCTGCGCGCCGGAGGCGCGGAGCGCGCGGACTCGGTGCTCGGCGGCCTCACGGCGGCGCAGCTCCCGGGCGATGCGTGGGTGCTCGTGCACGACGCGGCGCGCCCCTGCGTGCGGCCTTCGGAAGTGAACCACCTGATCGACGAAGTTCTGGGCGACGCCCACGGCGACCTCGCGGGCGGCATCCTCGCCGTGCCGATGGCCGACACGGTGAAGCGCGCCGATCCGCAGCGGATGATCCTCGAAACGGTGCCGCGCGCGGACCTCTGGCGCGCCGCGACGCCGCAGCTCTTCCGCGTGGGGACGTTGCTCCGTGCCCTCACCGCCGGGCTCGCGGGCGTCACCGACGAGGCGAGCGCCGTCGAGCGGCTGGGGCTGCCCGTCAAGGTGGTCTCCTGCCGGTCGGCCAACCTCAAGGTCACGGAACCGGGCGACGAGAAGCTCGCAGAACTCATTTTGGGAGAGAAGAACATGCAGGCGCCTCAGATTCCGCAGATCCGCGTGGGGCAGGGCTACGACTCGCACCGGTTGGTCGAAGGCCGCAGGCTCATCCTCGGCGGTGTCGAGATTCCGTTTGAAAAGGGCCTCGACGGGCACTCGGACGCCGACGTGCTCCTCCATGCCTTGACCGACGCGGTCCTCGGGGCCGCGGCCCTGGGCGACATCGGGCAGCACTTCCCGCCCTCGGACCCGCAGTGGAAGGGCGCGGACAGCCGGAAGCTCCTCCGGGCCGTCGTTGAGCTCGCGCGCCGCGCCGGGTGGACGATCGTCAACGTGGACGCGACCTTGGTCGCCGAGCGCCCGAAGATCGGCCCCCACATGAAGGCGATCCGCGAGAGCGTCGCGCAGACCCTCGGCGTCGCGGTGGAGCAGGTCTCCGTCAAGGCGAAGACAAACGAAAGGATGGACGCCGTCGGGCACGAGGAGGGCATGATGGCGCAGGCCGTGGCGCTCCTCGTCAGAACGCCCGAGGCGTCCCGCGTTTGAGGCCGCCTTCCGCCGCCGGGTTCCGTCGGATTCAGGACTCATCCGCTTCCCTCCGGGCCCGGTGTTTTTACTGACCTGCGGGCCGCCGCCGTACAATAAGCGGCTCCGCTCAACCATCCCCTTTTTTCCCGCCGGGCGGCCGCAGCGCCCTCCGACTTCATCCATGCAGCAAACGCCTGCGCTCTCCGGGCGCGTCCGCTTCATCCTCTGCGAGCCCGCGCATCCGGGCAACATCGGTTCGGCCGCACGCGCCGTGAAGACCATGGGATTCCGCGACCTGCGGGTCGTCGCCCCATGGGAGCGCGGCTACCGCACGCACCCCGAAGCGGTCGCGTACGCGACGAGTTCGGTGGACGTGCTGCAGAATTCGCGCATGCACGAAACACTCGCCGAAGCCCTCGAAGGCGTCACCTTCGCCTGGGCGATGACGGGCTACGACCGCGAGTACGGCCCGAAGCTCTCGCCCATGCGCGAGGCGGCGGGCAAGGCCGCCGCCTGGCTCGATCAGATGGAGGGCGACCTCGCCTTCGTCTTCGGCACTGAGCGCAGCGGCATGACGAACGAGGAGATCATGCTCTGCCAAGGGTGCGCGGCGATTCCCGCCGACCCGGCGAGCCCGAGCCTCAACCTCTCGCAGGCCGTGCAGATCGCCGCCTACGAAATGCAGATGGCGCTCCTCGCGGCCGAGGGGCGCACGAGCGAGCTCTACGACTGGCAGGGACGCTTTGCAGGGGATGAACCCGCCTCGTCCGAGGCGATCGAGGGGTTCTACGGGCACTGGGAGCAGGCGATGGCCGCCTGCGGCTACCACAACCCGAAGAACCCGAGGCACCTGATGGACATGACGCGCCGGATCTTCAGCCGCTCGGGCCTCTCGAAGAACGAGCTCGCGCTCCTGCGCGGCATCTGCGCGGCGATCATCGAGCCCAAGCGCGAGCGCATCGGCCGCAAGAAGGGACAAAAGGCGGAGCCTGCGCAGGCGCCCGGCTGCGTAGCGCAGACCGCCCCCGACGAAGACTGAAGCCGCCCCATCCGCCGAACCCAGAAGGAAGCCCAAGGACATGTTTGAAGACGCCCGCGAACTCATCGCCACCATCAAGGAAAAGGACCCGGCCGCGCACAACACCGCCGAGATCCTCTTCGCCTATCCGGGCTTTCACGCCCTCATCATCCACCGCGCGGCCCACTGGTGCCTGCTGCAGGGTTGGGAGGGCTTCGCGCGCTGGGTCTCGCACGTCGGCCGGTTCCTGACCGGCATTGAAATCCACCCGGGCGCGAAGATCGGACGCCGCGTCTTCATCGACCACGGCATGGGCGTCGTGATTGGCGAGACGGCGGAGGTGGGCGACGACTGCACGATCTACCACGGGGTGACCCTGGGCGGCACCTCGCTCACGAAGGGCGCAAAGCGTCACCCGACTCTGGGCCGCGGCGTCGTCGTGGGCGCGGGCGCGAAGGTGCTCGGCTCCTTCACGGTGGGCGACGGCGCGCAGATCGGATCCAACGCCGTTGTGGTGAAGCCCGTTCCGGCGGGCGCCACCGTGATGGGCGTCCCGGGACGCATCGCCGCGCAGAAGCCGAAGACGGACGCCTCCGCGGACGAGAAGAAGGCGGCCGAACCCTTCCACGCCTACGGCGTCGGCGCGGCGGACCGCGACCCGTACGCGAGCTCGATCCTCGAGCTCGTGCGCGTCGTCGAGGCGCAGAGCGCCGAGATCAAGCGGCTCTCCGAAACGGTGAAGGCGCTCGGGGGCGCGGCCGAACCGGAGGTCGCCGTCTTCGACCGCTCGAAGCTCTGGCGCTCGGCCAGGGCCGCGATGCCGGCCGAAGCGGCCGACTCGCAAAACGCTGCGGCGAAGCCCGCTGTAGAAGAGGCGCCCAAGGCCTGACGGCTCCGCCGCAGACGGGCCGCCTGCACGACGCGTCCCGTCCCGTCCCGTCCGTCCGTTCTCGACGCCCTCCCTTCTGCGCCTTCGCAGGGCCGCTCCGTCAATCGCCCTAGAGAAAGCTAATCGTTCTCATTTAGAATCAGGGCACCCACCCACCTCACCGTCCGGATGCCCTGCCATGCCTGAAGTCGTCGCGCAGCCTCTCTCCCAAACCGTCCCGTCGTCTCCGGCCCGGCCCGCCCGCCCTCATGCGCCGGACGTCGACCTGCGGCTCGGCGCCTTTGCGCTCGAAGAGCCGAAGGCCTCCGGGGCGGAGCGCTCCGACGCGGAGGCGCTCCGCGGGACGGATGCGGCCGAAGCCCTGGAGATGCTCCTCGACCGGACGCGCCGGGGGCCGACCGTCGCCGAAGTGCACGTGCCTTTCTGCGAGACGAAGTGCGAGGGGTGCGGCTGCTGGCAGAACGAATACCGGCAGCTCGAGAGCAGCCGCTACGCCGACGCCGTCGTGAAGGAGATGGCCGTCTGGAGCGGAACGCACGCGCAGTCGGGCGCGCCCGTGCAGGCGCTGCGGATTGGCGGGGGCAATCCCACCGCGCTCGAAGCGGTGGACATCCTGAGGATTCTCTCGAATGCGCGGCGGCTGCTGCCGCTCGCGAACGACTGCGAGGTGGTGATGGAGGCGCGCGTGCATCACTTCACCGAGGAGAAGATGGAGGCGGCCTTGGCCGGCGGCGTCACGCGCTTTGAATTTCCCGTGCGGAGCTTCAACACGGCCGTGCGCCGCGCCGTCGGACGCGTCGAGGAGGGCTTTGAGGCCGCGCGCCTCTTGGAGCGCCTCGCGCAGTACGACGAGGCGGGCGTGGCGGTGGAGTTGAACTACGGCCTTCCGGGACAGTCGCTCGACGTCTGGGAGAGCGACCTGAGGACGGCCTCGAGCCTCCCGCTCGACGGCCTCACGCTGCGCGCCGCGGGCGAGCCCGACTTCCCTGGCGCCCGCCTGAAGACCGAGCGCGCCGCCGGGGCGGAGCTCCTCGCGGAATCGCACCGCCGGGCCTGCGGCCTTTTGGCGGGCGAAGGCTGGGACCGGCGCACCTCCGTGCGTTGGGGGCGCACCGAGCGCGACCGGAGCCTCTTCGAGGCCCTTGCGCTCGGCGACGCCGACCGTCTGGTCTTTGGTTCGGGCGCCCAAGGGCGGCTCTTCGGGTGGACCTACCGCATCGAAGGCGCTCTGGAAGCCTGGTACTCGGCCGTCTGGATGGGCCGCCGGGCCGTTGCCGAAGTCTCCCGGCCCGAACCCGCCTGGCGCGCCGCGACGCTCCTCGTGCGCGGCGTCTTCGAAGGGCGCTTCTCCGTCAAGGCCGTTGAACGGCGCTCCGGCCTCGTGCTCGCGCCCGTTCTTGAACCGCTCATCGCGCAATGGCGCGCCGCGGGGCTCGTCACCGGAGGCGCGGACTGGGTCCGCTTGACCGATGCCGGGTGCTTTCACCATGCGCGGCTCGAGAGGGCGGCGTACGACTGCGTCAACGCCCGCGCGGCGCAGCTCCTGGAGCTTCCCGCTCCGGCCCTGCGCCGCCGCGGCGCCTTCCCGATCATGGCCGCAGACGCCTGGCGCGCGGTTGAAGCCGGCTGCGGGATGCTCGCTCCCAAAGCGGTGAGCGCGTCCTGATGAAGCTTGAAAGTCGTCGAATACACACCTCACTAAATCTCTCCGAGGCTGAATTCTTGAATTTGCCCTGATTCCTCAGGGCTTTTTTATTTGCAAGAATGGGTGTGTTATGTTATAATGTACACCCATTAGCAGGAGAGCCGTTATGGATGCCGAATTCCCCATCAAAGTCCGAGAAGTCAAGATCCGTCACAAGAGTGGCGTGACCTATGTTGAGCGTCGCCAATATCGTTATGACCCGAAACTCGGATACAATGTCGTGCTCAAGTCCGAGAGAATCGGCAAAATTGACCCGGAAACCAATCAGATCGTTCCGTGTCGCCCCAAGAGAAAGAAGAGCGAGCCGAAGCCGGCGGCAGAACCTGTCAATTCTTCAGCTACGCGCGTGCGCACAGGCTTGTCCGATCTGTTCGACTGGGCCGGGAAGTCCTCCGGCATGGAGGAGTGCGTGCGTCATTCCTTCAACGCAGGCGGTGACGCCGACAAGATCCTTTCAGTGGCTCGCTATCTTGTGGCTACCGGCGATCCCGTCAATCGAATCGACTCCTGGCAGCTTGATCATGACGTGCCTTATCGTCCCGGGCTCAGTCCGGACGTCTGCTATGAGCTCTTCGATCAAGTGGGGCTCAACGAAACCGGCATGCAGTCGCTGTTTACTCGTCTCGCTCATCTGAGCGAAGAAGATTCGGCGGTACTCGCCTTTGACTCCACAACAACGTCCAGCTACTCGCAGAATCTCGAGCCCTACATTCGCTCGGGTTTCAACAAGGCCGGCGACAATCTGCACACGTTCAAGCTGTGCACTTTCTATTCGGTCTTCAGTCGTTTGCCTGTCGCATTTGAAATGCAACCGGGCAATCTGGCCGACGTTACCTGCATGAAGAACGCCATCAAGCGTGTGCAAAGCTATGGCTTGAAGAATCTGGAATTCATCGTGGACAACGGGTTTGCCAAGAAAGGCAACCTCGTAGACATGTTGCGCAACCACATTCAGTTCACTGCACGAGTCACGGTGACGGACTCCTGGGTCGCCCGGCATCTGGATGAAATTGACAAGGATGGATCAAGTGTACGAAGCCAACTCGAAGGTTGGGACAGCATCTGTCCGTTTGATTATGCTACGCACGGCGTGTCGCGTACGCGCATGGTGGAGTTGTCGTGGACTCGCGAACGCAGCCGCGGCGAAAGGACCGAAGGTGACGTCGAGAAGAAATCCTTCCGCCTGTACCTGCACTACTATCGCAATGCCAACCGCACTCACGCCGACCGAGAAGCTCTGAAGACGCGGGTGATGACTGTCAGGCAGATTCTTGAGAGCGGAGTCCCCATTGAAGCTCTCTCCGATGCCGATCAGGTGATCGCCGAAAAGTACTTGATTTGCACACGTGTCGGACGTGGCGGAAAGCTTCGAATTTCTCTGAATACAGAGGCGCTTCAGCGAGCAGAACGAAACTACGGCATTTTCTGCCTCGTGAGCAACAAGCACAAGGATCCATGGGTTGTACTCAAGCGCTATCGCATGCGCAACCGCATCGAAGAATCGTATCGAGTCAGCA
>ERZ833608.540-NODE-540-length-30843-cov-107.748344_pt1 | contig 30843 bp, 29 predicted proteins | sample MGYA00519694_ERZ833608 | MGnify/ENA primary metagenome ERZ833608 (study PRJEB31850, sample SAMEA3708742) | human gut metagenome | biome: human gut; feature: human-associated habitat; material: faeces | place: China | collected 2014 ... | reverse complement strand
TGGAAGACCTTCCGCAACCGTCTGACCCCTGGACAGAAGGAGGAGTGGACGCTGAAGATTACCACCCCTGACGGCAAGCCAGCCAAGGCACAGCTGATGAGCGTACTCTATGACAAGTCGCTCGACCAGATAGCCCCGCATTTCTGGAATCTCTCCCTGGACTTCTATCAGAGTTTGCCAAACTGCTACTGGAAGCACAACCTCACTTTCCGCCCATTTTACTTGAATGGCGTTTATCCTACCAAGTATTATGATGAGAAGCAATTGGATGTGGATAAGTTTGATGGCAAATTCTTTAGCTATTATGCTTATATGCAAGCGGTGGAGCTGAGCAAGTTGGAACGTTCTCTTGGCGGAACCGTAGAGGCTGTTCGTATAAAGAAAGACGAGCTGGTTAAGGAAGAAGGGAGGGTCATGAAAATTCGTGGTTCTAAGATGGTTCGTGTAGGAGCGGCTGCTCCATCTGCCAACAAGGTTTTTGATGTAGTAGAGGATATGCCGCAGTTTGTAGGTGGTTCTGGCTCAGACGTAGGACAGTACCTTGACAATGTGCAGGTGCGTGAAAACCTGAACGAGACTGCCTTCTTCTATCCTGCCTTGGAGAGCGACAACAATGGCAACGTAGCCATCAGATTTACCCTGCCGGAGAGCGTGACTACCTGGAAGTTCATGGGATTGGCGCACGACAAGGAGATGCGCAACGGTTTGCTGGTGGATGAGGCAGTGGCTCAGAAGACCGTGATGGTGCAGCCTAACATGCCTCGATTCCTGCGTGAGGGAGACAAGAGTTCTATCGTGGTGAAACTCTTCAATACATCTGATAAGAAGGTGAGCGGAAATGCCCGTATGCAGATTTTGGATGCTGAAACCCAGAAGGTGGTTTGGCAGAAAACGCAGAACTACAGCATCAATGCTGAGGGGTCTGCTACCGTTTCTTTCGATGTTCAAGGTCTGAAAGAGGGTGTATATATTAATAAGGTGGTGGCTGCCGGAAACGGATACAGCGACGGCGAGCAGCACTATCTGCCCGTATTAGGCAACAGCGAGCTCGTAACACGCACCCTGCCCATCACACTGACCGAGAAAGGAGAGAAGCACTTCGACCTCACTTCGCTCTTCGCCGACAAGGAAGGCAAACAGGCTGCACAGGCAGAACGCGCCAAGGTGACTATCGAGTACAGCAACAATCCAAGTTGGCTGATGATTCAGGCGCTGCCATCGCTCAGCAAGGCAAAAGACGACAATGCCGTCTCGCTGATGTCGGCTATCTACAGCAACAGCATCGCCCGCCACATCATGAAGCAGAGTCCTGTCATCGCACAGGTAGTGAAGTTGTGGAAGCAGGAAGCAGCCTCGGCTGAAAGCGCAAGAGCAGCCAAGGGTGGCAAGGCTGACGAGGCTGGCACTTCACTGCAGAGTGTTCTGGAGAAGAATCAGGAACTGCGTGAACTTGTGCTCAACGAAACACCTTGGGTGATGGATGCCGACAGGGAGAGCGAGCAGAAAAAACTATTGATTGAATATCTGGATGAGTCGCTGTGTCAGAACCGACTGACCGACGAGGTGGCAAAATTGCGTAAGCTTCAGCTTGCCGACGGCTCCTTCGCCTGGTGGAAAGGCATGGAAGGCAGCAGATACATGACTACCGAGGTGGCTGAGATGATGGTTAGGCTGAACCGTATGGTGGGTGTACAGCAGGAGACCAAAGACATGCTGACTGCTGCTCTGCGCTATCTGCAGCGAAAGGCTGCTGCAGAAGTGAAGGACATGAAGAAAGAGGTGGAGAAGAAGAGAAATGTGCGCCCGAGCGAACTGGCTATACATTATTTATATATTCTCTCGCTCGACGGACGCAAACTTGATCCGGCAGCGACTTATCTGCTGCAGAATATGGCAGAGCGTACCGGTGAGTTCACCATCTATGGCAAGGCAAGAGCTGCCGTGGTGCTGGCAAGCAATGGACAGCAGGCCAAGGCTGCCGACTATCTGCAGAGCATAGCCGAGTATTCGGTAAGCAGACCGGGAATGGGAAGATACTTCGACACACGCAATGCTTACTATAGCTGGCGCGACTATAAGATTCCTACACAGGTGGCCGCTATCGAGGCAACGGAGATGCTGGGTACAAAGGCTGGAAAGGCATTTGCCGCAGAGAATCTGACCGTTCAGCAAGCTATCGACGAGATGAAGCTGTGGTTGTTGCAGTCGAAGCGCACCCAGGCTTGGGATACTCCAGTCAACACGGTGGATGCGGTTTATGCCTTCCTCAATGGTAAGGAAATACTGCTGCAGAAGTCGGCAGACAATGCCACTATCCGTATAGACGGCAAACCACTGCAGTTGCCTCAGGCTACGGCAGGACTTGGCTATGTGAAGACCTCGAAGCAGGGCGCACCACACACGCTGACGATTGACAAGAAGAACGAAGGCACCAGTTGGGGCGCAGTATACGCCCAGTTTGTGCAGTCCTCTGCCGAGATAGCCGCCTCAGAGGCAGGCATCAAGGTGGTGAGAAAGGTGGAGAACGCCAAGAACGTGAAGGTGGGCGACAAGGTAAAAGTGGTGCTTACCATTACTGCCGACCGCGACTACGACTTCGTGCAAGTGGTGGATAAGCGCGCTGCCTGCTTGGAGCCCGTCACTCAATTGAGCGGCTATCAGTGGAGCATGGGTTGCTATGTGGCACCCAAGGATTATACAACAAATCTCTACTTTGGCCGTTTATCAAAAGGAAGGCACGTGGTGGAGATGGAGTATTACATCGACCGCAAAGGCGAATACCAGGCAGGAACCTGTGCGGCGCAGTGTGCCTACAGTCCTGAGTTTGGCGGAAGGGCAGAGGCTTATAGGCTGAATGTGAAGGAGTGATGTCTTAACTCCCTGACTCTTAGAATTCCGAAAGTAGAAAAAGAAACAGAATATACGAACTGATAAATACAAAGTGAACAGATGAAAAGAATGAGTATATGGATGCTGGTATCGCTGTTGGCGGTTTCGGCATCGGCGCAGAAAATAACCACGCAGCAGGAGACAATCGACTGTGGACAGGTGTTGTTCAGAAATCCCGTAACGGCAGAATTCCCCTTGAAGAACGCCGGCAACAAGGCTTTGCGCATCAGCCAGGTGCGCAAGAGTTGCGGATGCACAGAGGTGGAGTTTCCTGAGCGAGACATAGCACCGGGCGATTCGTTTATGGTCAGGGCAACATTCGATGCCAAGCAAATGGGTACGTTCATCAAGCAGATTGGACTCTTCAGCAATGCCGACGAACAGCCTTTCGTGCTTACTATGCGTGGAAAGGTGGTGGACAGAGTGGTCGACTTTGCTGGTAATTACGCCTATCAGTTGGGCAAGTTGAAAACCGACATACAGGACCTGGAGTTTGATGACATCAATCGAGGCGACCGCCCCGTGCAGCGCATCCACATCATGAATCCTACCGACGAGGTACTGCAGCCTGTAGTGCTGCACTTGCCTCCCTATCTCACCGCACAGGTGTCGCCTTCCAAGTTGGCGCCACGCCACAGTGGTGTGATTACTGTTATGTTGGACTCACGCAAGTTGCGCGACTTGGGACTGAATCAGACTTCCATCTATCTTGGCTCGCATCTTGGTGACAAGGTAGCAGCCGAGAAGGAAATCGGTGTGTCGGCAGTTCTTTTACCAAACTTCGAGAAATTGACAGCCGAAGACTTGGCACAGGCGCCTAAGGTGAAACTATCTACCACCACACTCGACCTTGGTAACTTCGGCACCAAGAAAAAGGTGAAGGGCGAAATCCTCATCACCAATGAAGGCAAATCGGTGCTCGAGATAAGAAGTATGCAGATGTTTACCATGGGACTTCAGGTGTCGCTCAAAAAGTCGAAGATTCAGCCTGGAGAGACGGTTAAACTCAAGGTGACTGCCGTCGCATCCGAACTGAAGAAGTCGCGTTCGAAGAATCCTCGTGTGCTCATGATAACCAACGATCCTGATAATGCCAAGGTGGTGGTAAAGGTAAAGGTGAAGTGAGAGAAACGAGTCTATTAAGAATAGATAAATGGGAACAGATAAGTAAGAACGCAAAGTAACAAGTTCTGTTAAAAAAAAAGAAAGAACCGTGCAAATAGAAATAGATAATGGCAGTGGATTCTGCTTTGGTGTGACCACTGCCATCAAGAAGGCTGAGGAAGAACTCGAAAAAGGTGGACAACTGTATTGCTTAGGTGATATCGTACACAACGGAATGGAGGTGGAACGACTGCATCATGCCGGGCTAATCACCATCAACCACGAGGATATGGAGAAACTGCATCATGTCAAGGTGTTGTTGCGTGCTCATGGTGAGCCGCCTGAGACTTATGCCCTGGCTGAGCAAAACCATATAGACATCATTGACGCCACCTGTCCTGTGGTGTTGCAGTTGCAGAAACGTATCAAGCGGCAGTATACCAGCAATCCGGATGCGCAGATAGTCATCTTTGGCAAGAATGGACACGCAGAGGTGTTGGGACTGGTGGGGCAGACTGCCAGCAAGGCCATCGTGATTGAGAAATTCCAGGATGTGGAGAAACTGGATTTCTCTCGCGATATCTATCTCTATTCCCAGACGACTAAGAGTCTTGACGAGTTTCATCGTATCATAGAGTATTGTCAGGAGCATATTGTAGAGGGCGCCACTTTCAAGAGTTTTGACACCATCTGCAGACAGGTGGCCAATCGTATGCCTAATATAGCCAGCTTTGCTTCCAAGCACGACCTCGTGCTTTTTGTGAGCGGACGCAAGAGTTCCAACGGCAAGGTGCTCTTCAAGGAATGTCATCGCGTGAACCCCAACAGTTATCAGATAGAAAGTGCCAATGAAATCAACCTCGACTGGCTCAAGGATGTAAACACTGTGGGAATTTGTGGCGCTACCAGTACTCCCAAATGGCTGATGGAAGAATGCCGTGAGTTTATCTTGAACCATCTGTAATAAGTTCGTGAATGGGGAAGAAGTTGATATAAACAAAACAGGTGGTACGTCTTCTCACGAGGACCCACCACCTTCAAAAAACAGTAATTAACTCAAAATTTATAATCTATATCATTACTACCTTGTTCTGATATTCTAATCTCTACATGCAAATGTACAGAAAAGGTACATTTTGACCAAATTATTTTCCGTGAAACGGCATAATGTTTCGCTGAAAGCTTTTTGTTTAAGATATTTTCACACTTTAATCTCCTTTAGTAACCTACTCTGCATAAGTCGTCAACTATGAATATAACTAAAATGAAGTAAGTCAACGTAAATGATAAATAAAATAAGTAACAACCGAGTCAACCATGTTAAAAACAAGGCTAAGAGGGTCAGCTAAAATCGTCAAACCATAAGAAATCTTACTCTTATACTATATAAATGTTCTTTTAGCCTATAAAATTCTATGTTCTAAACTTTAGAACTTATGTTCCAAAGTATCGAACTTGAGTTCTAAAGTATCGAACTTAAGTTCTAAAGTTTAGAACATAGATTTATAACTAACAGAAAACAATTTGTATAGTATTACTGAATTGAGCCCACTTGACTATTAAAGTAATTGCTTGTGGCTAATAGAGGTGCTGAGTCGTTACTGTCTTTATCAACAACCAGCAGCCTTCTGATATTGCTTCATGAGCCATTCTTTCTGCTCGGCAATGGTCATGTGGCTGTTGTCAAGAGTGATGGCATCGTCGGCTTTCTTGAGTGGAGAAACCTCACGATGTGTGTCGATATAATCTCTTTCCTCTACATTTTTCAGAATGTCGTCGAAGTCGGCAGGCATACCTTTCTGCTTCAGTTCGTCGTATCTGCGCTGCGCTCTTACCTTGGAGTCGGCAATTACGAAGATCTTCAACTCGGCATCAGGGAATACTGTAGTTCCAATGTCGCGGCCATCCATCACGATGCCTTTCTCCTGTCCCATCAGTTTCTGCTGAGCAACGAGAGCCTGGCGAACAAATGGGACGGCGGCGATAGGACTTACATGGTTGGAAACTTCCAAAGAGCGTATTTCTTTCTCTACGAGTTCGCCGTTGAGATAACAGTCGGGTCGACCAGTCTCGTTGTTGAACTTGAAACTGATGTGGATATTGGTCATTTCTTTCTCCAACATATCTACCTTTACCTGGTTGTCTGCATCGAACAGCTCGTGGCGCAACGCATAGAGAGTGACCGAACGGTACATGGCCCCTGTGTCAACATAAATGTAACCTATTTCCTTGGCCAGGTCCTTGGCCATAGTACTTTTGCCACATGACGAAAAACCATCAATGGCTATTGTAATTTTCTTCATAAATCTGTGTATGTTGTTTTTGTGATATTTACTTGATAGAGAATAGTTGTCGGAACGTGTCAGAGGCTGTAAGCCAAATTGACAAGCAGGCTGTTGCTGCTGACGTGATATTTGCCATAAGCCAAGTTGAGATGGAAACGCTCCAGGTTGAGGCCGGCGCCTAAAGAGAGTCCAGCTCCATGACTGCTTGAGGAGTCGTTGGAGCTTTGTATCTTCATCTCGCTGGCCCGTCTGAAATTGTAGCCTGCGCCAATCCAGATGTTGGAAAGCAGAATCTCGACGCCTCCCACAAGGTGTTCTTTGAAGTTGACATCCCAGTTGTTCAGGTTGACAAGTGTCAGGGAGAGGCGGAAAGGCATGTTGGGGAACTGCTTGCTCACACCCATCTGCAGGTCGATAGGCATTTTGTCGTATTCCTCATCGTAGGCTTTCAACTGTCCGCCCAAGTTCTTAGCGACGGCAGAAATCGACCATTCATGATCAGGGTCGTAATAGTTAATTCCCAGGTCAACGCCCATTCCTATTGAGTTGTAGTCGCCGATATAAGAGGTGATGAACTTGGCAGTGATTCCGCCGACAAAGTTCTTGCCCAACATATAGGAGAAATAGCCAGCCACAGCAATGTCTTTGGCAGAGAACTCGCCCATCTGTACATTGTTCTCGTCCACCTGTTTCATCTTTCCATAGTCTACATATTGTGCCGATACAGCCCATGAAGCCTTGTCCTTCACTATGCGGTTGAAGGCTGCCGAAGCAGCGTTGACTCCCGACATATAGTTCATATATCCCAAGCTGATGGTCTTGTCGCTTACCGATGAGAGCAGAGCTGGATTATGGAAAATGAGGGCTTCATCATCCTCGATGAGGGTGATGTTGTCGCCACCTAAAGCTGCAGCGTGCGCACTTGCCGGCAGGCGAAGAAAGTTGTATCCCGTTTGGCTTTCCTGTGCAACAGCCATAGTTGCCGACAGTGCCAAAAGGACAGAAAGAAGAAGTTTTCTCATTCCTATTATTTTATTCTTGGATGCAAAGAAAATGCAAACGAGCGCAATGAAAGTTACTTTCAGATTGCCGAGTGCCGCTTTTTCTTCTGCAAAGATAATGCAAATCGAAGACAATACAAAAGAATAACTCCATTTTTTCTTTTTTATTGTAGTGATGCCGTCTGTTTATGTAAAGTATGTCCAATTCATGGACAATACAAAAAAAAGGAAGAATAAATTTGGCTATTACCTTTAAAAAGGCTACTTTTGCATACGATAAGAAGCCATGCTCTATATGGAAGCGATTCTGCAAAAAGTTCACACCGCATCATGGCGTCGTTTTTTGAAAGAAACGAATAAAGTTTAGTAGAATAAAGGAATAAGGAATTGGAAATCAAGAAATCTCATAGTGCACAGTTGGAGGACAAGCGGGTAACATTCTTCTTGCTTGGGCTGTTGCTTACCCTTTCCTTTATCTTCGTAGGCCTGCAGTATACGAGTCAGCCCGACGATTATGACTTGTCGAACGATATAGAAGACCTGTCGCAGGACTTGGAGCTCTCGCTGCCTCCAGACTCCAAGGACATGGTTTCGGCAGAGGCTGCCTCGAAGCCTGCATCCAAGGCCATTACACAAGAGGTGAAGGCAGAACAGAAAGCAGAGCCAGCAGCGCAGAAAATCAGCACTACAACCAGCAAACTTGTGATAGGAGACGGAGAAGGAGCCGTGGATGGAGCCAATGTGAAGGAAGCTGCTCCCGAAACGCCAGTCGACAACACAAACACATCGGCACAGCCCGAGGCTCCTATCAATTTTACCGTGGTTCAGCAGATTCCCGTCTTTCCCGGAGGCTGGTCGGCATACATGCAGTGGCTTACCAAGAATCTGAAATATCCGCGTCAGGCTCAGCAGCGCAAGATACAAGGCATGGTGGTGGTTTCGTTTATTGTCAATAAAGACGGAACGGTGTCTGACGTGAAGGTGAGCACTTCGGTAGACCCCTTGCTCGACAGGGAGGCTCTGCGCGTAATGAAGATGATGCCTAAGTGGAAACCTGGTATGGACCACAACAAGGTGTGTCGCACGATGGTGGCAGTGCCTGTCGTCTTCCAGCTCTGACCCTGCATTTCTTTATTATGCTCAAGTATCCCTTTATAATACTCTGATAGAAATAATCACTCAACATCGATAGAAATAATCACTCAACCATTATAAAAAAACGAACAATTATGAAGACAGCCGACGAACTACTGACTCAGGTGAATGCCTTTTTAGATGCGCTTCCCTACGAGCGTACTCCGAAGTCGCTTTACGAACCTATCCGCTATGTCTTGTCGATGGGTGGCAAGCGCATTCGTCCCGTATTGATGCTTCTGGGCTACAATCTTTACAAGGAAGATACAGATAAAATCCTGATGAATGCCATCGCTTTGGAAACCTATCATAACTACACACTCCTGCACGACGACCTGATGGATCAGGCTGATTTGCGCCGTGGTCATGAGACGGTGCACAAGAAATGGAATGCCAATACTGCCATCCTGTCTGGCGACAGTATGCTGGTGCTGGCGTATGAGCGAATGGCACAATGCGACAGCCGTCATCTGGCAGATGTTCTTCGCCTCTTTACCACTACGGCGCTCGAGATTGGCGAGGGACAGCAGTACGACATGGAGTTCGAGACCCGTGACGATGTGCGAGAAGAGGAATACATCGAGATGATTCGACTGAAGACAAGCGTCCTGTTGGCTTGTGCGCTCAAGATAGGAGCCATCCTGGCTGAAGCCCCTGCCGAGGATGCTGATAATCTGTATAAGTTTGGCGAACAGATAGGTCTGGCTTTTCAGTTACAGGATGATTATCTCGACGTTTATGGCGACTCCAAGGTCTTCGGCAAGAAGATAGGCGGCGACATCACCTCCAACAAGAAAACATTCATGCTCATCAATGCGTTCGGTCATGCCAATGAGGCACAGCGACAGGAGTTGGAGAAGTGGGTCAATGCCAAGTCTTTCGACCGCGAGGAGAAAATCGCTGCCGTAACACGTCTGTATAATGAGATCGGTATCGACAAGATGGCGCAAGCCAAGATAGCCTACTACTTTGAGCAGAGCAAGAAATACTTAGATGCAGTCCAGGTTCCGGCAGAGCGTAAGGAAGAACTGCAGAAGTATGCCCAGCGCATGATGAAGCGCAAATATTAATCGAACAGCGAGAAGACTAAAAAAAAAATCGAACAGCGAGAAGACCGCAAATAAAAAATGATAAAGATTATCGACACACATACGCATCTCGATGCCGAGGAGTTCGACGAAGACAGAGCTGAGGCTTTTGCCCGTGCCCGCGAAGCAGGAGTGGGCAAGGTGTTCCTGCCAGCTATAGACGTGAAGACTACGAAGGCTGTGCTCAGCCTCAGTAATCAATATCCCGGTTACGCCTATCCCATGATAGGACTCCATCCAGAGGAGGTGAAGTCCGACTGGAAAGAACAGCTTGCCGAGCTGCGTCAAATCCTCGATGAGCACCGCGTGCAAATCAACACAACAGTTTCCGACTTCATTGCTATAGGCGAGGTGGGGCTTGACTATTACTGGAGCCGTGAGTTTGAGCACGAACAGTTGCTGGCTTTCGAGGAACAGGTGAAGTGGTCGGTGGAAACCCGTCTTCCCCTCATGATACATTGTCGCAAGGCGCAGAACGAGATGGTTCATCTCTTGCGCTCTTACGAGAAAGAGCTGCCGGGAGGCGTCTTTCATTGTTTCACGGGCAATCAGCGCGAGGCTGAGGAATTGCTGTCTTTCGACCGTTTCGTGTTGGGAGTAGGCGGTGTCTCCACTTTCAAGAGCAGTCATCTGCGCGAAGACCTTCCTGCTGTGGTTCCGCTTCATCGCCTTGTACTTGAAACCGACAGTCCCTATATGGCACCAGTTCCACATAGAGGAAAGCGTAACGAGAGTGCCTATGTTGTCGACGTGATGCGCACCCTGGCAGCAGCCTATCAGGTGAGCGAGGATGAATTGGCAGCAGCCACCAATGCCAATGTAAGCCGTCTCTTTGGCTGCGAGGTGGTGAAAGGACTGTAGGCAGTGCTGCAAGTTGGTGTGGCAAAAGTATAGTCAGTTAAAGAAATATAAAATAGGAAGCCTTTTTTGCTTATTTGCCCGAAAAGCGATACTTTTGCACACCGAAGCCCGTCAAGGTGCTCGCAGACAAAAGGAAAGGTGCTCGAGTGGCTGAAGAGGCACGCCTGGAAAGCGTGTATTCCCCTAAAGGGAATCGGGGGTTCGAATCCCCCTCTTTCCGCATATACATATATAATATAAGGTATATATGAAGAAAAATCCTTTTATTGCACGTTTGGCAATATTGACATTCACCCTTGTTGCTTCTTCTATGCCATTGATGGCGCAGGAAGAATCAATGGGAATTCATCAAGCTCTTAAGACCAAGTTTGTAGAAGGCAATGCCGGCTTTATGTCGTTGGTGGCCATTGCCCTGGTGGTTGGTTTGGCGTTCTGCATAGAGCGCATACTTTATCTCAGTCTTTCAGAAATCAATGCCAAGCAGCTCATGCTCGACATCGACAGCCGCATGGCAGAAGGAAAGATAGAGGAAGCCAAGGACTTGTGCCGCAACACACGCGGACCGGTAGCCTCTATCTGTTATCAGGGACTGATGCATGTAGATGACAGTCTGGAGAATGTGGAGCGTTCGGTTGCCAGTTACGGCACGGTACAGGCTGCCAACCTCTCGAAAGGCTGTTCGTGGATAACGCTGTTTATCGCCATGGCTCCCTCGCTCGGATTCTTGGGAACGGTCATCGGTATGGTGATGGCTTTCGACCAGATACAGCAGGCAGGCGACATCAGTCCTACCATTGTGGCATCGGGAATGAAGGTGGCGCTTATCACTACCATCTTCGGTATCATCGTAGCCCTTATTCTTCAGGTGTTCTACAATTACATCCTGTCAAAGATAGAGCATATCATCAGTCAGATGGAAGAATCGTCCATCACCTTGATGGACATAATAGCCAAGTATAAGCATGAAAATCAAGCATCTTAAGAGCTGGGGAACCGAAAGGCTCTCGCAGCGACTGTTGTACATTCTGGTAGGAGTGTCGGCGGTGGTTTTCGCCTTGTTCTATCTGGTGGGCTACGACCTGCCATTCGACGAGAACCCCGACTTCAATGCCCCTCTTTTCACCGATGTGCTCATCGTGCTTATGGTGTTAGTCCTTCTGTTGGCATTATGCATGATAGGCTTCTCGGCATGGCAAAGCCATCGTTCGGGCAGTCGTCAGGACGCTGTGGTCAATGGTGTGCCTGCCCGCAAGATAGCCCGCATCACATGGTTTTCAACTTTTGGTTTGCTCGTCATAGGCTTCGCCGTAGGTTCTTCCACTCCTATGTTGGTCAACGGCAATGACTACAACGACTGGTTCTGGCTGAAACTGAGTGATATGTTTGTCCTCGCCTCAGTCTTATTACTGATAGCAGCCATAGGTGTAGTGCTCTTTGGCGTAACTCGTTATGTGCGTAAAGATCGAAAGAAATGAAGCGTCTGCGTAAACCACATGGAGTACCGGGACTGAATACCACATCTACAGCCGACATTTCTTTTATGCTGTTGATATTCTTCCTTGTCACCACATCGATGGATGTGGACAAGGGTTTGCTGCGCCAGTTGCCAGCCCCTGAGCCACAGCACCAACAGCAGGTTTCGGTTGTCGACAAGACCACACTCCTTGAACTTCACGTCACATCCGACCATCTGTTGCTCCTGAACGGCAAGCCTTTCCCTGTAGACCGACTGCAGGGTGAGGTGGTGAAATTCGTGCATCGTTTGGGCAGCCGTCATCTTATCTCAATTGAGAGTGACCGCGAGGCAAGCTATGATCTTTATTTCCAGGTACAGAATCAGTTGATGATGGCCTATTCGCAGTTGCGTGACGAATATGCCCACAAGCAATATGGCAAGACTTTTGCCCTGTTGTCGAAAGCCCAGAAGGATAGGGTTCGCAACCTGTGTCCGCAGCGCATTACCGAGTCGTATGCTCATGCCCGCACCTTCCAGGACAAGAGTGTGAGTGCTGATGCCGAAGAGAAGAAAGGGGGCGAATCATGAGCATGTTCGGACGTCGTGAGCACGAGATGCCGGGACTCAACACTTCCTCGTTGCCCGACTTGATATTCACGGTATTGTTTTTCTTTATGATCGTCACCCACATGCGCCAGGTAACGCTCAAGGTTGACTATCGCGCCCCACAAGGCAAGCAGCTCACCCGACTGACCAAGAAGTCGGCTGTGTCTTACATCTATATAGGCAAACCAGTACAGTCCTTGCCGGGAGTTTCGAATGTAGAGACCGATTCAAGTGGAGTCTGCGTTCAGCTCAATGATAAGCTCGCCACACCTGCCGAGGTGATGGACTATGTGTTGGCAGAGAAGCGTCGTATGTCGGCTGAAGACCAGCGGCAGATGACAGTTTCCATCCGCGCCGACCGTCAGGTTCCCATGGGTGTAGTGATGGATGTCAAGCAGGCTTTACGACAGGCAAAAGTGCTTCGTGTTAACTATTCTGCCGTAGAAAAGAGTAAATAATATTAATTTATAATTATTTATGCGCAAAAAGTTGCGTTTCTTAAATTAATGTACTATCTTTGCACCCAAATTAAACTTAATTTATGGCAAAGCAGTTATTAGATTACCTGGACAGGCAGATATTGAAACTGATATCACAAGACGCACGCATCCCATTCCTTGAAGTGGCACGAGCATGCAATGTGAGCGGTGCTGCCATCCATCAGAGAGTGGCCAAGTTGACAAATCTTGGCATCATCAAGGGCTCTCAGTTCATCATCGATCCCGAGAAGATTGGTTATGAGACATGTGCTTATGTAGGTCTGTATCTTAAGAATCCAGAGCAGTTCGACCACGTTGTAGACGAGCTGAAGAAGATTCCTGAGGTGGTGGAATGTCATTATACGACAGGCGGCATGGATATGTTTATCAAGATTTATGCCAGCAACAACCACCACTTGTTGGAGATTATCCACGACAAGTTGCAGCCATTGGGCTTGTCACGCAGTGAGACCATCATCTCATTCAATGCAGCTATCAACAGACAGTTGCCATTGCTTGAGATTCCTGAGAATACTGAGGACGAGGACAATGGTGAGGAATAAAAATAATAAGCAAGAGAACACGATAGGCTTATCCCGAAAGGTGTAAGCCTATTTTTTTTGTATTTATCTCTCAGCCGAGTTGTTTTCTTCATTAAAGTATAGCCACACCTTTTCACGGAAGGCTTTATCAGAAGTTAGCGGAAGGCTTTATCAGAGTCAGCCCACTGCGTTGGGCAAGTTGCATAGTTGTACGTGATGACTTTTCCTGTGGAAAGGTGCTTTTCTCTACGTTCTATGTTTCACCCAATGGTGAGGAGCAGCATGATGTGGTCATCAACAAGATTGAGACGGACAAAGAAGGTGGCGACTGGGCTACGGACATTGTCGAAGCCATCAATATGATGTGCTTCACCATGCGAGTCCATTCCAACCTCGTCGGCTCGGTGCCAGGCAAGTCGCAGACCAATAACTCTGGTAGCGACAAGCGAGAGCTTTACACCATCGCCCAAGCTCTGCAAAAGCCTTACCACGACCTCCTCTTTTCCGTTCACCGTCTGATCATCCGTTTCAACAAGTGGACTGCGGTCAAGCCGGACTGCCCATTCATCCAGCTCACCACGCTCGATGAGAATAAGGATGCAAAGCAAGTTTCACTCAATAAATCCAAAGACAATGAGCAATCTGATAAATGACAACGACACTCTGAAGAAGTATGTTCCCAACACGCTTAAAGCGGTAGCTGGTGAACTATCTCTTTTCGACAAAATACAGTATCACCTTTTACAGGCGGAGCAATGGCTTACCGCCACTTTCGTATCGTCCGACACGATGAGTCGCATCCGCACGTACTCTGACAGCACTCCGCTCCTGCATTACTGCCGTATCATCACGGCTGCAGAGGCAATGCTGCACGCTGTGCCACAGCTCGACCTTATCCTTACGCCTAACGGTTTCGGCATTGTCAGTAATCAGAATGTGATACCGGCATCTAAGGAGCGCATCGAGAGACTTCTTCTGTCTCTCGAAAAGCAGCGCGACGATGCCCTTGCCGTTATCCTCACCTTGCTTCCGGATGCTCACCATTGGACTGCATCGGAGCAGTTCAATTACTTCGCAGCCACGATGTTTCCCACACTCGACATCGTGCACCAACTGGGCTTCGCTGACCATATCTGGCTGCGATACCAGGACACTCGTGCCAAGTTGCTCGCCATTGAGCACCGCCTCGAAACGGAGTTCTTCAGTCCGGAACTCATGGACATGCTTCGCACCGCCAACGCTCTCAACAAGTGGGATATGACTCTCAACACCGCTCAATACAAACGGATGTATCAGCGCATCTCTGCCATCGAGTTCTCCATCCTCCGCATCGGTGAATATCCGATACCAAGCATTATCGACATCGTGAACAGCATACGTTTAGCCAAAGGCAACGTATTCGCTGAATGGAAAAACTCAGAAACAGCCAAACTCTTTGAAGACCATGGATATAAAAATAAAAAGCAGTCAGGAGGATATTTCTTCTAAAAATCACGTTATTAACCATATTTAACTATCTGGGGGGGGGGAAGTGCGAAGATATTATTGTATCTTTGCAAAAAAACTAAAAAACAAAGGTATGAAAAAACTATTTTTGACATTAATTGTGGCATTCTTTACTATTACAGGAGGCATTGCGCAGAATGTAACAGTAGAAGAACCGGAGTTCGCAGAAGAGACTTTACTCTTGACCTCTAACAATCAAGGTGTAAAGTTGTCACGTGAGAATGGAACCGTGAAAACAAAGGCTGGAGCAAGTCTTTATTTGACAGGTATCGGCAAGGTGAAATCGAGACTGACTCTTAAAGGGGTTAAGTCTACGAGTAAAGCAGTCGGCGGCTCAACAACACGTCTTATCGTTAAGGCTGCCGACAATAAGACTGATCCAAACTCTTTTATCTCAATTTTTAAATTTGAGGTTAAAGGAAAAGAGCGTAGATACCAACTCGCTGAAGCTGGTACACTTTCTAAATCAGAGAGTAATAACCTTTCAAGTGTGGACTACAAGGCTAAGAAATATGGCGAAAGTTCATATTACATTGTATTGGAAGATCTTACCCCAGGTGAATATGGCATTGTTATTGGCGACCCTAATCACGAAAACACAAAAAACGGCATGAAGGTTACTACTTTCACTGTTGAGTAAAACTTCAAAAATTTGAAAGACTATTTTTGTCTTTTCCCCCATACAAATGCTTCCGTACTTTCGCAGTATGGAAGCATTTTTCAATTTATCCCTACCCAAAAAGGGTATTCCGTACTCATTTCTTTTTTCCCATAAATATCCATAAGGACAGCACTTCCTATTTCTGCAGCCAATTTTGGAGTGTCAATTACTCCATGAGGCATTCGCAATACTGTTTCATCGGGCAAATACAGGGAGTCGGCATAGCTTTTAAAAAGAAGAGGTTCACTATCACCTCTAATATAAATAAAAGGAACAACCCTTTGATTGTATTTTGCAGAATATGAGAGAAACACACAAGTTACAATAAATCCCAACAAAATGCCTATCACACCTAACAACAAATACTTTAATTTTTTATTTTGTGTTGTCATACCGTTCTATTTTTAATATTCGAGAATCTATTTTTTGAATATAAACTACAGCCATAGAGTCTTTGGGCATCACCTTCCAGACTCTACCACTTAATAAGCTAATTTTAAAAGGCTTTTTACTATCAATATATTGAGGGCCATATTTCGAAGATAACAAGCTACTCGCTATCTTATAAACTGTTTCTGGATGTTGCACACACATGCGACGATGGGGTGTATTAAAAATAAATGATTTTAGTTCTTCCTTCATGTAATAATGCTCAGGAGAATAATCTCCACCCTCATAATCTTGTATGCTAACACACTTAAATTCATGTGTTTTATCTCTAATACTTGTCTTTGATAATATAACTGATATAACCATACCTAATATGATACAACCAGCAAAAAATACAATTTCCTTCTTATTCATATGTTTTATTATTTAATCGTAATATTTTTTGTTCCTCCTGAGATCGCAACATCATAGGTATAACCAATTTTTCCTTGAGCATTGCGAACCCTAAAAATATTAGAAGCATATTCTCTGTTTTCTCGTATAGAATTATCATTATAGAAATATCCGAAGTCAATGGCTGCTGCATCTGCTAATTTAAGGATACATGTGTTATCATCCTTACAATCTAAAGAAACAGTCGCTTAATACTGGAGAAATCTTATCTGAACACATTCTGGAGATGAACGACCGGCCATTTTGCGTCACTTGCGCCAATGCGCCAAGTGGCACAAATATAGAAAATATAGAAAAAATGGCTGAAAAACGTGGGACAGGCATGTTTGTTTATGAGGAAAAATTGTACTTTTGCAACTGAAATCAAAAAGACTTCAACTGAAAAAAAAAATGTGTAACAGGAAACATAAGACTTGTGCTACAGAAACATAAGACTTGTGTCATAGAAATTAAAAGAATAGGAAAATGAAGAAAGATAAATTGCCTCTTGTTACTGCAGTTTCCAGTTTCGATGCTGTGGTCCTATGCGATGGAGATTATCCCTCTCATGCTGTGGCGCTGTCGATACTGCAGCATGCCAAATGTCTGGTGTGCTGCGATGGTGCAGGTATGCATTACATTCTGCATGGCGGGACACCTGATGCTATTGTGGGAGATGGCGATTCGCTGCCTGATGACTTCAAGAGACGCTATGCCGACTTGGTGCATTTGGTGGACGAACAGGATGACAACGATCAGACGAAGGCCACGCGATTTTGTATGAAGCAAGGAATGAGGCGCATTGCCTACTTGGGATGCACGGGCAAGCGAGAAGACCATACGCTCTGCAACATCTCGCTGATCATGCGATATATGCGAGAGTGGGGGCTCGACGTGACGATGATTACCGACACCGGATATTTTGTTCCAGCTTCAGGGCTTCAGTCTTTCGAGACCTTTGCGCGGCAACAGGTGAGTATCTTCAACTTTGGCTGTACGAGGCTTTCTGCCGAGGGACTCAAATGGAAGCCTTATCCCTATAAGGAATGGTGGCAGGGCGGACTCAACGAGGCTTTGGACAACGAGGTGGTGATGGATGGCGATGGCGACTATCTGATGTTTTTCACCTTCGATGCCAAAGTTCCAAAACCATAAGCAGAGTACTGGAACGAAAAAGGGGAGGCAAACCTCATCTCAAGGTCCGTCTCCCCGCTACTTATAGTTAAAAATAACCGATATTATTTGTTCAGATATTTATCTACCTGGGCAGCAATCTTTCGACCGCTTGCCATGGCTCTTACGACAAGGCTTGCACCATTGGCAGCATCGCCAGCTACAAACACATTGTCGGCAAACTCAGGCTGCTGTGGCTTCAGGAATCCCATGGCAAGGAACACAGCTTCGGCCTTGATAATCTCGGGCTTGCCTGCTTCTACCATCAGCGGACGACCGCCTTCAGGATTTGGTTTCCAGTCTATCTGTTGTACTTTGACACCTGTCAGTTTGCCGTTCTTGCCCAGGAACTCGAGTGAGTTGATGTTCCAGCGACGGGTGCAGCCTTCCTCATGACTGGATGTAGTCTTGAGGGTGCGAGGCCAGTTAGGCCAGGGATTCTTAGGATCCTCAGGACCTTCTACAGGTTTAGGCATGATTTCTATCTGTGTCACGCTCTTGCAACCCTGTCGATGAGCAGTTCCGATGCAGTCGCTGCCCGTATCGCCACCACCGATGACAAGAACGTCCTTGCCCTTGCAGTTGACGAGCTCGTCCTTGCTGAACTCCATGCCTGCGAGGATGCGGTTCTGCTGAGATAGCAGTTCGAGGGCGAAGTAAACACCCTTGAGCTCGCGTCCTGGAATCTTGAGGTCGCGTGCAGTAGGCGTACCTGTAGAAACCACATAGGCATCGAAGCCTTCGGGCAGCTTGTTGACATCGATGTGCTGATTGTATTTGAACTCGATGCCTTCTTCCTCGAGAAGATGCAGACGGCGGTCGATGATGCTCTTGTTGAGCTTGAAGTTAGGAATGCCGTAACGCAGCAAGCCACCGGCGTTCTCGCGTGCCTCGAAGACCGTCACCTTATAGCCTTTATGGTTGAGCTGGTTGGCAGCGACAAGTCCGGCAGGTCCTGCACCGATGACGGCAACGGTCTTGCCGTTGCGTTCTGGTATTTCTACGCGTACATAGTCTTCAGAGAAAGCGTGCTCAACGATGGCGCACTCGTCTTCACGGTTGGTGGTAGGCTCGTGGTCCATGAGGTTGAGGATACAGGCTTTCTCGCAGAGAGCAGGACAGATGCGGCCTGTGAACTCAGGAAAGTCGTTGGTGGAGTTGAGCAGGCGGTAAGCCAGTTCCCAGTCACCCTTGTAGAGGGCGTCGTTCCACTCAGGAGCCTTGTTGCCCAACGGACAAGCCCAGTGACAGAAGGGCACACCGCAATCCATGCAGCGCGAAGCCTGCTGTCGGCGGTCGTTGCTGTTTAATGTTTGTTCTACCTCGCTGAAGTCGAGGATTCTATCGTGTATTGGTCTATAGCCTGCTTCTTTGCGGGGTATAGTCAAAAATGCTTTTGGATTTCCCATCTTCTTTTAAAAGTAAAAGGGTAAAAAGGTAAAAAGGTAAAAAGACATTCTTGCTTGTTACTTGCTGCCATTTACTTAAACCTTATGTTACCTTTATTATTAATTTATTTATTACTCGACATTTTACCGAAGTCAAGGCAAAGGGCTAAGGCTCTTTTTACCTTTTTACCCTTTTGCCTTTTTACCTTTATTAATAGTCTCGCTGCATGTCTGCAATCTTCTGCTGCAGTTTCTTTACTTGCTCTTCCTGCAGCACGCGCTTATACTCGATAGGCACTACCTGGATGAAGTCTTCCACATAGTGGTTCCAGTCGTCGAGCATGGTGCGGGCGAGCTTACTGCCAGTATAGAGATAATGCTGGCGGATGAGCTCGTGCAGTTCCTTGCGGTAGGTGCTGTCCTCGACAAGGTTGATTTCCACCATATCCATGTTGCAGAAGTAGTCGAAGTTGTGGTTCTTGTCCCATACGTAGGCCACACCGCCACTCATACCTGCGGCAAAGTTGCGGCCCGTCTCGCCGAGCACTACCACGCGTCCGCCTGTCATGTACTCGCAACAGTGGTCGCCAGCACCCTCGATGACAGCGATGGCACCAGAGTTGCGCACACCGAAGCGTTCGCCTACCTTACCGTTGATATACAGCTCGCCCGATGTGGCTCCATAGAGTCCGGTATTGCCGGCGATGATGTTGTCTTCGGCAGAGAAGTTGCTGCGGATAGGAGGCAGGATGGAAATACGGCCTCCTGACAGTCCCTTGGCGAAATAGTCGTTGGTCTCGCCTTCCAACTTGAAGTCGACACCCTTGACAAGGAAGGCTCCGAAGCTCTGACCGGCAGAGCCCTTGAACTTCACATTCACTGTCTTGTCAGGCAGACCAGCCTCGCCATACTTGGCAGCGATAGCGCCACTGAGCATTGCTCCGGCAGCACGGTCGGTATTCTTGATGGCAAAGTCGAGGTTGACTTCCTCTTGCTTCTCGATGGCGTTCTGTGCGCCACGAACGAGCTGCTGGTCGAGCACGTTGGCAAGATCGTGTATCTGTTCGGTGGTGTGATAGAGCGATCCATGACCGGCCTCGCGATGCAACAGGCGAGAGAAGTCGAGAAGGTCTGCTTTCTGCTTGATAAACTTTGCGGTAGCGCTGTCTACGGCTTCGCTTCCCTCAGCAGGAACCACTTCCTCGTCGCTCTTGCGAACGATGAGTTCGGTATGACCGATGATGTCGTTGAGTGAGGTGTAACCCATCTCAGCCAAGTACTCGCGCACCTCCTCGGCGAGGAAGCGGAAGTAGTTGATCAGATATTTGTAGCTGCCGCGGAAGTGGGCGCGCAGCTTAGGATCCTGTGTGGCAACACCCATAGGACAGGTGTTGAGATTACATTTGCGCATCATGACACAACCCAGGACGATGAGTGCAGCAGTACCGAAACTGAATTCCTCGGCGCCGAGCAAGGCCATGAGAATGATGTCGCGTCCGCTCTTCAGCTGGCCGTCTACCTGTAGGCGAACCTGTCCGCGAAGACCGTTCTTCACCAATGTCTGCTGTGTCTCAGAGAGACCTATCTCTGGCGAGATACCGGCAAAGCGCATGCTGGAAGCAGGGCTTGCACCCGTTCCACCCTCTGCACCAGAGATGACGATGAGGTCGGCCTTGGCCTTTGCCACACCGGCAGCAATGGTTCCTACGCCGCTCTCGGCAACGAGTTTTACAGAGATGGCAGCACGTGGGTTCACGTTCTTCAGGTCGAAGATGAGCTGAGCCAGGTCCTCAATACTGTAGATGTCGTGATGAGGTGGTGGCGAGATGAGGCTGATGCCAGGAATAGAGTGACGTGTCTTGGCGATGACCTCGTTGACCTTAAAGCCAGGCAACTGTCCGCCCTCACCAGGCTTGGCACCCTGTGCCACCTTGATCTGTATTTCCTCGGCATTGACGAGGTATTCGGTTGTCACGCCGAAACGTCCCGAAGCCACCTGCTTGGTTTTGCTGGAGAGGCTGATGCCATCCTGAGTAGAATGGAATCGCTCGTTGTCCTCGCCTCCCTCACCCGTGTTGCTGCGTGCACCGAGGGCGTTCATGGCCAGAGCCATAGCCTCGTGGGCTTCCTTTGAGAGGGCTCCGAAGCTCATGGCTCCGGTGACGAAGTGCTTCACGATTTCCTCTACAGGCTCTACCTTGTCGATAGAGATAGGATTCTTGCGGAAGGCGAAGAAGTCGCGGATGAAGATAGGCTCCTGCTTGTTGTCGACAAGATGAGTGTATTTCTTGAACAGCTGGTAGTCGCCCTTGCGGGTGGCAAGCTGCAGAGTGGCTATAGTCTCAGGATTCCAGGCATGCTTGATGCCGTCCTTGCGATAGTGGAACTGTCCCATGCTGGGCAGGAAGTCGAGCTTCTTGGTGGCGAAGGCCTTGTCGTGCAGCAGGATGGCGTCGCGGGCGATGGTCTCAAGACCTATACCGCCGATGGTGCTTACCTCGGTGCCGAAATAGTTCTTCAGCAGACTCTCGCTCAGACCGATGCTCTCGAAGATCTTGGCTCCGCGATAGCTGCGGATGGTGGAGATTCCCATCTTGGCCATGATCTTGAACAGGCCTTTCTTCACAGCCTTGATGTAGTTCTGTTCGGCTGTGTGATAGTCTTCCTGTATCTTGCCCTTCTTTACCAGGTCGTCGAGGATGGCGTAGGTGAGGTAAGGGCAGAGTGCTGATGCGCCATAGCCCAGAAGCAGTGCGGCGTGCATCACCTCGCGAATTTCACCGCTCTCTACGATGAGGGCTGTCTGTACGCGCTTGCCGGCGTCGATGAGATAGTGGTGTACGGCGCTCACGGCGAGCAATGATGGGATGGCTGCATGAGTGGCGTCGACATCACGGTCGCTCAGGATGATGTAGTTGTAACCGTCGTCAACACTCTGGGCTGCCTGCTTGCACAGCTCGTCGAGAGCCTCGTGGAGGCCTTCCTCGCCCTTGGCAGTCTCGAACACCATGTGGAGCTTGACGGTGTTGAAGCCCTTGTAGCGTATGTTCTGCAGAATGTCGAGCTGGGTGTTGGTCAGGATTGGATGTGGCAGGCGAACCATCTTGCAGTTGCTCTCGTCGGGATTCAGGATGCCTGAACCCACACGGCCGATGTACTCGGTGAGACTCATCACGAGGTTCTCGCGGATGGAGTCGATGGCAGGGTTGGTGACCTGTGCAAACTGCTGACGGAAGTAGTTGAAGAATATTTGTGGCTGGTCGGAGAGCACAGCCAGTGGCGTGTCGTTACCCATAGAGGCTGTAGGCTCCTGACCCTTGGTGGCCATAGGGACGATGGTTCCGTCGATGTCTTCCTCGCCGAAGCCGAACTCCAGTTCCTTGCGGGTGAGGTTCTCTACAGAGTTTTCCACCTTACGTCCGCTGCGGAGTTTCTCCAACTCGATGCGGTTGGTGTTGAGCCACTGGCGGTAAGGATGCTGGGCAGCCAGACGCTCCTTGATTTCGCCGTCGTAGTATATCTTGCCTTCCTGTGTGTCGATGAGGAGGATCTTACCAGGCTGCAGACGACCTTTCTCTGCCACCTCGGAAGGATCGAAGTCCATGACGCCTACCTCGGAAGCCACTACCATCATGTCGTTCTTGGTGATGGTGTAGCGGGCAGGGCGAAGACCGTTTCTGTCGAGCATACCGCCGGCAAAGCGTCCGTCGCTGAAGAGCAGAGCGGCAGGTCCGTCCCAAGGTTCCATCAGGATAGAGTGATACTCGTAGAAGGCCTTGAGGTCTTCAGAGATAGGATTCTTGTCGTTGAAGCTCTCTGGCACCATGACAGCCATGGCGTGAGGCAGCGACAAACCGCTCATCACGAAGAACTCGAATACATTGTCGAGGCTGGCAGAGTCGCTCATGCCAGGCTGTACGATAGGCGAGATTTCGCGAATGTCGCCCAGAGCCTCGCTGCTGAGCACACTTTCGCGTGCCTTCATCCAGCCGCGGTTGCCTCGTATGGTGTTGATCTCACCGTTGTGGCAGAGCAGACGGAAAGGCTGAGCCAGGCTCCATGTCGGGAAGGTGTTGGTAGAGAAGCGTGAGTGGACGAGAGCCAGACCGCTGGTAAAGTAATTATTGGTGAGGTCGGGATAATACTGGCGCAACTGCAGGCTGCTCAGCATACCCTTGTATACGATGTTCGAATTGGACAACGAACAGATGTAGAAGTCAGGATCGCTGATGCGCTTCTCGATGCGTTTGCGTACGAGGTAGAGGATGCGCTCGAAGACAGGCACCTTGTCGTCGGTAACGCCTGTGATGAACACTTGTTTGATGGCGGGCTCATTGCTCAGTGCGGCCTCTCCCAGGCACTCTGGGTTGGTAGGCACGTTGCGCAGATGCATGAGCTGCAGTCCCTCGCGCTCTATCTCCTCGATCATGATGGAGAGGATGTCCTGCTGTTTCTTTTCGTCTTTAGGCAGGAAGATGAGGCCTGTGCCATATTTGCCTTTCTCGGGCACAGGAATACCTTGAAGAAGAATAAACTCGTGCGGAATCTGGAGCATGATACCGGCACCGTCGCCCGTCTTGTTGTCGGCACCCTCAGCGCCACGATGGCGCATGTTCTCGAGTACCTTCAGGGCATTGTCTACCAGCTCATGGCTCTTGTTGCCGTGGATGTTAACCACCATTCCTACGCCACACGCATCGTGCTCATAGGTTGAACTGTACAATCCTTTTTCCATTTCTTGTTCGTTTTATATTTATCGGTTATTCTATACAATGTTAAATATTGAAAGTCAAGTGATTGAATGATGAATCAGGCTTATGCCATTGAGCATTTGAATTCTTCATTCTTCACTCTTCACTTATTTATACGCCTGTTCGTGCACTCCGGCTACAGCTCGGCCGCTGGGGTCGTTCTGGTTCTTGAATGAGGCGTCCCATGCCAGTGCTTCGGCGGTAGAGCAAGCCACACTTGGCACGCTTGGCACGCTGCGGGCAGCGCTGTCGCTGGGGAAATGCTCGGCGAAGATAGAGCGATAGTAGTATTCCTCCTTGTTCTGTGGAGGGTTGATGGGGAATCGCTCGGCGGCATGAGCCATCTGCTCGTCGCTGACTGCCGAGGCGGTGATCTGTTTCAGCGTGTCTATCCACGAATAGCCCACACCGTCGGAGAACTGCTCTTTCTGTCGCCATGCCACCTCTTCGGGCAGCAAGTCGGCAAAAGCATCGCGTACTACTTTCTTCTCGATGGTCTTGTCGGGACACATCTTCAGCACGGGGTTCATGCCCATGGCCACGTCGAGGAACTCCTTGTCGAGGAAGGGCACACGGCCCTCGATGCCCCAGGCAGCCAGACTCTTGTTGGCTCTCAGACAGTCGTAGAGATAGAGTTTGCCAAGCTTGCGGACGGTTTCCTCGTGGAAGGCCTTGGCGTCGGGTGCTTTGTGGAAGTAGAGATAGCCGCCAAACACCTCGTCGGCTCCCTCGCCCGAAAGCACCATCTTGATGCCCATGCTTCGGATGACGCGTGCCAGCAGATACATAGGTGTAGAGGCGCGCACGGTGGTGACGTCGTAAGTCTCGATGAAGTAGATGACGTCGCGGATGGCATCGAGTCCTTCCTGTATGGTGTAGTTGATTTCGTGATGCACGGTTCCGATGTGCTCTGCCACCAGTCGGGCTTTAGCCAGGTCGGGAGCGCCCTTCAGTCCTACGGCGAAGGAGTGCAACCGTGGCCAGTAGGCTTGTGTCTCGCCTCCGTTCTCTACACGTATGGCAGAGAATTTCTCGGCAACGGCCGAGATGACCGAAGAGTCGAGTCCGCCGCTGAGCAGCACTCCGTAGGGCACGTCGCTCATCAGCTGTCGCTTCACCGAAGCCTCGAGTGCGTCGTGTATCTGTTCGACGGCAGCCTGCTCCTGTGGTGCAGCCTCTGCCAGCTGTTCGGCAGCTTTCTTGCTGTCGTCGATGTTGTATTTCTTTTGCATGGAAGCATACTCAAACCAGTCGCGTGTGTAGTAGCGCTTCATGCCTGGAGTCTTGCTGTAGTAATAATGTCCTGGGAGGAAAGGCTCGTAGTGGTCGCACTGTCCTTCGAGTGCCTTGAGTTCGGAAGCTACCATCACCTTGCCGTCGTTGTCGTAGCCGATATAGAGTGGAATCACGCCGATGGGGTCGCGTGCAATCAGAAACTCGTCGTGCTCTGCGTCGTAGAGGGCGAAGGCAAAGATGCCGTTCAGCTCTTCGAGCATCTGGCAGATGCGTGCATGTACGGCGTCCTCGCCCTGAAAGATCAGTGTGGCGAAGTCGGTGTCGGCACGCATCTCGCGATAGAGCGACAGAATCACCTCGCAGTCGCTGCCTGTCTGATATTGATAGTGTCCGGCAAACCGTGAGCGGATGTCCTGATGATTGTAGATCTCGCCGTTTACGGCAAGTACTTGTTTCTTGTCGGGTGAGAAGAGGGGCTGTCGACCGCTTTCTGGGTCTACGATACTCAGGCGCTCATGAGCCAGGATGGCTGAACCACCGCAGTAGATGCCGCTCCAGTCTGGTCCGCGATGGCGGATTTTCTGACTCATGCGCAGTGCTTGCTGTCGCAGTTCGGGAGTTTGCTCCTGAATGTTGAAGATAGATACGATTCCACACATAATAGCTTTTCCTTTCTTTTACGGTTATTTGTAACACTTTGCTAAGTATTGGGTGCAAAATTACTACAATTTGATATATTAAAGAAAGGTTTGCTTGCAATTTGTGTTGGTTTTGTATGCTTTGTTTTAATCTTGAAGCTATTATTGTCGTCTTGCTTTCATATTGTAAGCGTTTTGCTGTTTGTATGTTACAATTTGAAAGTTTGCTTGAAAAATAAGAGAAAAATCAAAGCGTCTTTAAAAAACAGATGCCGACAGTTCGGGGGAACTATCGGCATCTTTGCCATTGCCTTCAAAGGTGTGAAGGCTTTGTGATTTAATCAAGAAATAACTTAAAAACCCAATATGCGTTTTTCATTATGGCTGGAGAGTGAAGCCTACTACAAAGTAAGCCTTCTGTGAACTTGGGTTGGCTGCCACCTGGGCAAAGACGGGAACTGAGAAGCTGTCTGTGATCTTCAAGTCCTTGGTTGCCTTTACAGCCACGTTGGTCACAGCGAATCCAGAGGCGTCAGCATAAAGGTCTGTGGCATAAGGAACAGCGCCTAAAGTGCCCTGCCAGTCAAGACCAGCGAGACGGAATGGCACTGTGGCTTCCACATAGGAAGAATAAGCGCGGTCGCCGTCTTTGTTCAGACCGTCATGACCTGCAAAGTTGGTGTACCAGTTGAGCGCTACAGGACCGAAGTCATAACCAACGTTAGCCTCGAATGTATGGGCTGTCTTGTGGGCATCGTAGAGGAAGTAGCGTTCGCCCTCTGTGTTGAAATAGTAGTCTGTCACACCGATGTGGAAACCGCCTGTCTGATAAGCCAGGGTGAGGTCAAACTCCTTGGTGTCTTCCCATTTGGAGAGTCCTACGCTTCCCCATGCTGTGAGCGAGAGACCTTTCCAGCTCAGTCCGAGTGTAGGCTGCAATGACACCTGTCCGCATTCCTGACCACGCCAGATGTACTGGCTTACAACATCGGCAGCTACATTTGCCTCAATCTTATCCTGTGCCTGTGCACCCGTGGCGCATGCTGCCAATGTGAGTGCCAACAATCCAATCTTCTTCAAACTTTTCATACTCATTCTTTTTTATGTGTTAATACTCAGTTTCCTAAGGTTGTGGCAGCTGCTCATCTTCTGTTGATCGCAGCAGCTGCCCAATCTTTATTTTTTCTCGTTTATTCCTGTTGCCACAGATTAGTTGTAGCAACTCTCGCCGTGCTCGTAGATATCGAGACCTTCTTCCTCGATTCGCTTGTCAACACGCAGACCGGCAATCTTCTTGATGCCCCAGAAGAGGATGATACCTGTTACGGCTGCCCAAATGTCGATGATGATGATACCGAAGCACTGTGCACCGAAGAATCCGAAGCCATCGCCGTAGAAAGCACCGCCGTCGATGGCGAAGAGACCTGTCATCACTGTACCGAAGATACCGCATACGCCGTGTACTGAACTTGCACCTACAGGGTCGTCGATGTGGAGTTTGGTATCGATAAACTCGATAGAGAACACGAGGATGATACCTGCCAGGAGACCGATGATGGCTGCACCCAATGGGCTAACCAAGTCGCAACCTGCAGTGATGGCTACCAAACCTGCCAAGATACCGTTCAGAGTCAGTGAGAATGAAGGCTTGCCATACTTGATCCAAGAGGTGAACATCGTTCCAAGACCACCGCATACAGCTGCGAGGTTGGTTGTCAGGAACACGTGGCTGATGGCTACGCGGTTTACCTCACCAGAAGCAGCGAGCTGAGAACCAGGGTTGAATCCGAACCATCCGAACCAGAGGATGAATACACCGAGAGCTGCAGCCATGAGGTTGTGACCAGGGATGGCAGTGCTCTTGCCGTTGCGATACTTGCCCAGACGAGGGCCAAGGCAGATGGCACCTACAAATGCCAATATACCACCTACGCTGTGAACAATGGCAGAACCTGCGAAGTCGTGGAAGGCAGCACCAAAGGTGTTCATCATGAATGAGCCTGCGTCAGCGTTGCAAAGCCAGCCGCCACCCCATGTCCAGTGACCCTCGACAGGGTAGATAATCAATGAGATGAAGAATGAATAAATGCAGTACATGGAGAACTTGGTACGTTCTGCCATAGCTCCTGACACGATGGTGGCACTGGTGGCGCAGAATACGGTCTCGAACATCAGAAAGCCCTCTACTGGTAAGTCGCCTTTATAGAAGGTGAGGTCGCCAAAGTTAGGCATTCCGATGAAGCCAGCTCCGTCGCTGCCAAACATAAATCCGAAACCTACGAACCAGAAGAGAACCGAACCGACCATGAAGTCGACGAAGTTCTTGAACAAGATGTTCGCGGTGTTTTTACTACGGGTGAAGCCCGCCTCGCAGAGGGCAAAGCCCGGCTGCATGAAAAAGACCAACATGGCTGCCAACAGCATCCACACGGTATCTAATGAAATTCCTAAATCCTGTACACTCATAATCTTTTTACTGTTTAGTGTGTAGTAACTGTTGTCTTGTCGGGCTTTCGCCCTCACTACACAAGATTAATTAAAAACTTTAAGAAAACGTTTAATGCCTTGCCTTCGTTTGAAGTACTTGTGTTGTCCTTTGTTTGTAATGTAGTCCTTACAAGTAAACACTAAACATTAAATATGAATCACTATTTCTCCTGCTCGGCATTATAGAGGGCGATGTCGCCTCGCTCGCCTGTACGGATACGGATAGTGTCCTCTACAGGGATGACAAAGATACGACCATCACCAATCTCGCCTGTGCGGGCTGCCTCCTGGATGGCATTGATAGTTTTCTCTACGTTTTTGTCACGTACAACGATATTCAACAATACGCGCTCGATGCTGCTCGTGTCGTACATCACACCACGATAGATGCGTGCCTGTCGCATTTTACCTTCGCCACGTACATCGTAGTAAGAGAACCACTCGATGTCGGCTGCAAGCAATGCTTCCTTCACATCCTCGAACTTGGTCTTACGGATGATTGCTTCAATCTTTTTCATAACTAATCTCTCCTATTATTATAGATTTGTAACTATATGCTCTGTTTCTTTTATGAAACGATAATAATATGTATGTTTACGACTGCAAAATTACAACATTTTGATAGTTATTTAACGATAATAACTTACTTTTTGTTATTAGATTTTTGGTTTGCTTTCAATAAGAAACTATTTTACTCGTTATAATTGACAAAGTGAAAGCAAAATAGTCTGTTTTGGTTTCGTTTTAATATTTTTCGTCTTTTTCTCGTTATCGCCCGATATAGGCTTACGGTTGATCCTCAGTTGTGCCCATGTCGGGCGGAATTGTTTCCTGTCGTAATCGCAGTCTGTCATGTAATCGCAGTTTGTGTCGTAATCGTCCTGTTCCTGTATGATGACAAGAGGCTACTGCAAGCAAAATAGTTTCAAGTTCTTGTACTTAGAAAAGCGAAAATGACTAATGACTAATGACTAAAAAATAACAGTTAAATGATGGTTTATATGTTGTGTCCGTCTTGTTGTTTCCCCGATTCTGGTGGCCGGGCCTTTGTCTGCGGGAGAGGCGGATCTTAAGAAATAGTTGGGGCATTTGTTACAGCCCTTGTGTCGGGTGTCTTGTTGGTTGCCCGATGTCGTCTGTCGGCCTTGGAGTAGTGCTCTTTTGGGGTCTTAATAGATGACCGGCGTTGGTCGTCTATTGTGACCGACCTTAGTCGTAATAGATGCCCCCTGAGAGGCTCTTGTCACACTTCCTTTGGTTGACGATGTAAAGAAAATGCAAACGAGCGCAATGAAAGCTTGCTTTCAAATTGCCGAGTGCTGGTTTTCTTCTGCAAAGATACAACAAAAAGCAACTTTTTGCAATAGTTTGTTCGGACTTTGTGCTAAAAAGTGCCCATATTTTTGCTATTTATGCTGATTATTAAGCAGTTATAAAACTATTAAATGTAAGCCATCATAAGAGGGAAAGTGTGTCATTTTTGTCAAAGTCATTTTTGTCATTTTCAAAAGCAAAAACACTTTTTCTCCTCTATAAAGAATATATAAATATATATATATATTTATATATTCTTTATAGAACATTTTTTCATTTTCAAAATCGAAAATGACAAAAATGACTTTGACAAAAATGACAAGATTAGGACTTCTGGTAAAATATAACAACATTTCTTGTTGATGTGTGTGGATGGAGATACTTGTTGTGAAGTTTTGTGAATATCATTTTTTTTGTTCTTGGAATGGTAGGGAAAGAGTGCGAGAAAATGGCTGGAAATCTATTTTTAGCGGTTTCATCGGTCAAACTTCCGAGGCGGTGGAGCTGTTTTTCGTCTTGGAGCTTTGTCGTGACAGAGCTGTTGCTTATCAGTGGGTGCAGTTGGGTGGGGCGGATATCTTGTCGGGAATGTCTAAAAACCTTACAAAAATAGGATGACGGGGAAATGGCAATCGTGATAAAAGTCTGGTATCTTCAGATTTGATAAGGATGCAGTGTGGCAAAAAATGGTGAATTTTTGCAGAAAATTAGCTGCATTTCGGCAAAAAAATCAAGCAAACTTGATGTTTTGCGCTCGTTTTCCATTATCTTTGCAAAAGAAAAGTAAGATTTATGGGAAGAAATAAATACTCACAGGCTGAAATCAGCCAGATAGGAAAGTTGCTGCGCCTCAAGAATGCGGGAAACCGACTGCAGCAGAAACAGATACGTCACGACCTGCGTGTCGACTACGAGTTTAATATCTCCGACTTCAATGAGCCGGGCAAAGCCTTCGGTGAGCAGGAGTTGCAAGACGCCATCAAGAGAGGAGCTATCGTGATCCTCGACGATGCCACTATTGAGGCAATGAAGGCAAAACGTGCGCGCGACAAGGCCCGCGATGAGGCTGAACGCGAGCAGCAGGCCATCGCTGAGGGAGAGCAGACAGACTGGAAAGAGGCGATGAAGCAGTGGGAGGAATATTATAAGTAATTGAAATTTTTTAGTTCTTTTACTTCTTCATTATCAAAAGTTGATTAAATTATCATCGAATTCAAATATGTCAACAGTAAAAATCAAGACTACAGAGGGCGACATCATCGTGCGCCTCTACGACGAGACTCCTCGTCATCGTGACAACTTCATAAAATTGGCTAAGGAAGGATACTTCGACGGCACTCTTTTTCATCGTGTCATCAAGGACTTTATGAGGTTCATCCGGAAAATGGAGTGATAATGTCAGTATAGAACAAAAGAAAACCG
>ERZ833608.537-NODE-537-length-30968-cov-4.983405_pt1 | contig 30968 bp, 25 predicted proteins | sample MGYA00519694_ERZ833608 | MGnify/ENA primary metagenome ERZ833608 (study PRJEB31850, sample SAMEA3708742) | human gut metagenome | biome: human gut; feature: human-associated habitat; material: faeces | place: China | collected 2014 ... | reverse complement strand
TAGTAGATGTAGAAAAATATGCAAAAATTGCACATGCACATAAAGTACCGTTGGTAGTAGACAACACATTTGCAACACCTTATCTTGTAAGACCAATCGAGTACGGTGCTGACATTGTTGTTCACTCTGCTACAAAGTTCATCGGTGGACATGGAACAACAATCGGTGGAGTTATCATCGAGGGCGGTAAGTTCGACTGGGAGGCTTCAGGAAAGTTCCCTTCACTGACAGATCCGAATCCAAGCTACCACGGCATCAGCTTCACAAAAGCTTGCGGACCGGCTGCATTTGTTACAAAGATCAGAGCAATCCTTTTGAGAGATACAGGAGCAACAATTTCTCCGATCAGTTCCTTTATCTTCCTGCAGGGACTTGAGACACTTTCCCTTCGCGTAGAGCGTCATGTGGAAAATGCACTGAAAGTTGTTGAGTATCTGAACAATCATCCGCAGGTTGAGAGAGTACATCACCCATCTGTAGATCCGGATCCGAAGCAGCAGGAGCTTTATAAGAAATATTTCCCAAATGGCGGTGGATCAATCTTCACATTTGAGATTAAGGGCGGAGCAAAAGAAGCACAGGCATTTATTGATCAGCTTGAGTTATTCTCACTCCTTGCAAATGTTGCAGATGTAAAATCCCTTGCTATCCATCCGGCATCAACCACTCATTCAGAGTGCAACGAGGCTGAGTTATTAGATCAGGGTATCAAGCCGAATACAATTCGTCTGTCCATCGGAACAGAGAACATCGACGATATTATCGAAGATCTGGATGAAGCATTTAAGGCAATCGCAGAATAATCAATAATAAAAACAGTAGATAATTGAACATAAAAATAATAAAAAAATATGGGTGATCGAAGATCATCGGTCACCTGCAAAACGAATAATAGAATCAGAATAGGAGATTAAAGTTATGAGTAAAATTTATAAAGACGCAACAGAGTTAATCGGAAATACACCATTAGTAGAGTTCAATCACATTGAGAAAAAGGAAGGCTTAAATGCAAAGATCCTTGCAAAGTTAGAGTATTTTAATCCGGCAGGAAGCGTAAAAGACAGAATCGCAAAAGAGATGATCGAAGATGCTGAGAGAAAGGGCACATTAAAGCCGGGCGCTACGATCATTGAGCCTACATCCGGAAATACAGGTATCGGTCTTGCATCTATCGCTACAGCAAAGGGGTATAAGGCAATCATCGTTATGCCGGAGACCATGAGCGTTGAAAGAAGAAATATCATCAAAGCATACGGCGCAGAGATCGTTCTGACTGAAGGTGCAAAGGGTATGAAGGGTGCGATCGCAAAAGCTGAGGAGCTCTCTAAGGAGATCCCTGACAGCTTCGTTGCAGGTCAGTTCGTAAATCCTGCAAATCCGGAAGCACACAGAAAGACAACAGGCCCGGAGATCTGGAATGATACAGATGGAAAGGTTGATATCTTTGTAGCAGGTGTTGGTACAGGCGGAACGGTAACAGGTGTCGGTGAATATCTGAAGCAGCAGAATCCGGATGTTAAGGTTGTAGCAGTAGAGCCGGCTACATCACCGGTTCTTTCAAAGGGAACTGCAGGAGCACATAAGATTCAGGGTATCGGTGCAGGATTTGTACCGGCTACATTAAATACAAAAATCTACGATGAGATCATCACAATCGACAATGATGCAGCATTTGAAGGCGGCAAAGAGATCGCAAGTATAGAAGGTATTCTCGTTGGTATCTCATCCGGTGCAGCTTTCGTAGCAGCAAAGGAACTTGCAAAGCGTCCTGAAAATGCAGGAAAGACAATCGTAGTTCTCCTTCCGGACAGTGGTGACAGATATTACTCAACTCCGCTCTTTGGATAAAACCAATAAGATTTACATGTGAATATAATATCCTTTCAAAATAATCATTTATCTCAAAACAGACACGCTTCACCATACAGCAATGTGGTGGGGCGTGTTTGTTGTTGTCGGTGAGCGTGTGGATATGGTATAGTGTAATTGTGCGGAAAGTAACGGTTTAGAATAAAGCAGAAAAGAGGAAATATGAAATTTATTTACAATGCTTTTGTTTTAAACCATATTGAATATGCGAAGATTTATAGTGAAATAAATACGAATTACAGTAAATATAAAAATAAACCTTTTGCAGTTCATGCATCATATGGAATTGATAACAGACCATATTGGTATTATTTTGAGAACCATGGCTATAATGAATACAATATTTATATGCGTATTGAGATGTAAGGAGGATGAATATGGAGGAATTAACAGCTTTATTAAATGCTATTGATGATTCTTATTATGATTTTGTTTCAGCAATGATAAATTATGCAGCGAAAAAACCAACAAGACAAAAATTATTAGTTGATTATATTAAAAATACTCCAAATTTAAAATCTTCTGATGTCGTAAGATTCGTTTCGGAGCAAAATGATTTTTTTGAGGATGCTGCATATATGGAAGTTGGGTAACAATAGATAGAAAATACGGAGTAATAAGTTGAGTATGAAGAAATTAACAGAAACACAGAAAAGTATTATAAAGTGGGCATTTGTGCTGGTGCTTCTTGGCCTGATCGTATATGTGTTCCGGGATATGGCAGGACCGATCGCAAAGCAGCTTGTGAAGACAAGCCCTTGGATCGTCGTGCTGATCCTTGTGGCGACATTGCTGTATGGTGTGTTTGAGAGTACGATCACGATGTTATTTGCCAGACAGTATAATCCGACGTTTACATTCAGACAGGCATTTGGAATGACATATTTTGTGTCATTTTACAGAACGGCGACGCTTGGAAGCGGAGCGGGTGTGTCGGCTCTGGTTTACCTGAATGAGTATGGAGTGAAGACATCAGAAGCATTTGGTATGTATATGATTGAATATGCAGTGCACAAATTAGGCATCGGAATCATGGCGGTGATCCTGTATCTGCTGCATTTCCATTATATGAATGAAACCTTTGCGGAATATGAAGCATATATTGGAATTGGATTTGTGGCTACAGTTATTATTACGATATGTTTACTGTTGTTTGTATGTGCCGGATGGTTCCATCAGATCTTAAAGAAGCTGATGAATCTGGTGAATTACAGAGGACGATTTACAGAAAAGTTTGATAAAATCAAAGAACAGTGTGATATCATGGAAACGGAATCAAAGGAATTGCTGCGCCATTGGAAGCTGCTGCTTGGCGTTCTGCTGATCAACATTTGTAAATTTTCCTGCTGGTTTATGATTCCGTATATTGTACTGTACAAGAGCGGTGCATTTTCGCCGGATGTGGCACTGGCGATCACGACGGTATCAGTCATGCTGGCGGCAGTTATTCCTACGCCTGCAGGAATCGGTTCCAGTGAGTTTGTAATGATCGCAATGTTTGGTGCGATCGTGGGAAGTGCGAAAGCAGGAGCTATGGCACTGCTATACCGTTTTGCAACATTTGTATTTCCATGTGCACTGGGCGCGGCCTATGCAGCGAAGTTTGCAGTTATAAAACAGAGAAAGAATAAGAAGAAGGAAGTCTGACCCGTATGAAATGTGGGATGGATGGAAAAATATCCATCAGCTATATGCTCGATATGATATATGATGGACAGAAACAGGGTAAATACAGATATGAAAAAGTTGGTGGTGGGTATTCTTGCCCATGTTGATTCGGGAAAAACTACATTATCGGAAGCCATGTTATATACGGCAGGCAAGATCCGTAAGCTTGGACGGGTGGATCATAAGGATGCTTACCTGGATACGGATGCACAGGAGCGGGAGCGTGGGATCACGATATTTTCCAAGCAGGCGGTATTTACATATGATGGCATGGAGATTACACTGCTTGATACGCCGGGGCATGTTGATTTCTCGGCGGAAATGGAACGAACCTTACAGGTGCTTGACTATGCGATTCTTGTCATTAATGGTGTGGACGGGGTACAGAGCCATACCGATACATTATGGAAGCTGTTGAAGCGGTACGAGATCCCGACATTTATATTTGTAAATAAGATGGACATGGATGGGGCAGATAAAGATGCTGTTTTCCAAAATATACGAAAAAAGCTGGATGGGGATTGCGTTGATTTCTCATCCGGGGACAGAGATGAACAGATCGCGATGGCAGACGAGAGACTGTTAGATACCTATCTGGATAGTGGTATGGTTGAGGTAGAGGATATCATCGAAGCAATTCTTGACAGAAAGATATTTCCTTGTTTCTGGGGATCGGCACTCAAACTCTCCGGTGTGCAGGAATTGTTGGATGCGATGAATACCTATATGGTGATGCCTGCATATAATGCAGAATTTGGCGGACGGATCTTCAAGATATCGAGAGATGCAAAAGGGGAACGTCTTACCTATATGAAGGTGACCGGAGGAAGCTTAAAGTGCAGAGAGCAGATCGAGGGAACCGAAGGAAAAGTCAACCAGATACGGATTTATTCCGGTGCGCGTTACGAGACGGTAGAGGAGGCTTCTGCCGGAACGGTATGTGCGGTCACCGGGCTTGGTGAGACATCCGCAGGTCAGGGCGTTGGATGTGAACAGGAAAATGTATTTGCCGGACTGGAACCTGTGTTATCTTATAAAGTCAGCTATCCGGAGGACAAGGATGCAGTTGTCGTGCTCCGGGATATCAGGCAGTTAGAGGAAGAAGAACCTGAGTTACATGTGGAGTTTGCACAGGAGACCGGAGAGATCTTTGTGAAGGTTATGGGACAGGTGCAGCTTCAGGTGCTGACGCAGATCGTAAAAGACAGATTTGGCTATCTCATATCATTTGGTATGGGAAGGATCATATATAAAGAGACACTTGCAGAACCGGTAATGGGAGTCGGACATTTTGAGCCGCTTCGTCACTATGCCGAAGTGCATTTGCTGATGGAACCGTTGGAGCCGGGAAGTGGCATGCAGTTTGATACGATATGCAGTGAGGATGTACTCGATAAGAACTGGCAGAGACTGATCCTGACACATCTGGAAGAAAAGGAATACCGGGGCGTGCTGACAGGCGCACCGATCACAGATATGAAGATCACAGTGACCGCAGGACGGGCACATCAGAAGCACACAGAGGGCGGTGATTTCCGTCAGGCAACATATCGTGCAGTAAGGCAGGGGCTTATGATGGGGGAATGCAGACTGTTAGAACCCGTGTATGTATTCCGGCTGGAGATCCCTACAGAGATGACCGGGCGGGCGATGAATGATATCACGCGGATGCATGGACGATTTGCACAGCCGGAGGTTGAAGGAGAAATGAGTATCCTGACAGGAACTGCACCGGTTGCTACGATGCAGGAGTACCAGCAGGATGTAACGGCATATACCAGAGGACAGGGAAAGTTATCCTGTACCCTGCAGGGATATGAGCCATGCCACAATGAAGATGAAGTGCTGGCGGCAAGTACCTATGATCCGGAGCTTGATTTGGCAAATCCGGCATCATCGGTATTCTGTGCACATGGAGCCGGATATATCGTGGACTGGTACGATGTGTATGATATGATGCATGTAAAAGAAGATCCGGGATTTGCACTTGCAGGAATAGAAGATGTCCTGCGGAATATAACGTCAGAGCCTACTGAGGCAGACGAGGATAACCGGAAGCGGATGGCGCGTGGGCGGCAGGACGCAGGTGTGCCGGTGTATGATGAGAAAGAGTTAGAGGATATATTTGTCCGTACCTATGGTTCAAACAGCCGGGAAAATGCAGCTTATAATAAAGCGGGTTTCAATCGGTATAATAAGGGTGTATCGGAAGCGGACTGGTATGTGAAAAAGGCGGCAGAACATGGTAAAAGCAAAACTGCCGGTGCGCAGACACCGTCTGTCGGCTCAAAGACAGCGGATACCGGAATTGCCAGACCCGGAGCATACAGGAAGCAAAAGGGCGAGAAAGAATATCTGTTAGTTGATGGGTATAATGTGATATTTGCATGGGATGACCTGAAAGCACTGGCGGCGGTGAACATCGACAGTGCCAGAGATAAGCTGATCGATGTTATGTCGAATTATCAGGGCTATGTCGGCTGCGAGCTGATCCTCGTATTTGATGCGTATAAGGTGAAACAGAATCCGGGCAGCATCACAAAGCATGGAAATATCCATGTGGTCTATACGAAGGAAGCAGAGACTGCTGATATGTATATAGAAAAGACGACACATGAGCTTGGCAGAAAATATAAGGTGACGGTTGCCTCCTCAGATGGACTGGAACAGTTGATCATCATGGGGCAGGGCGCACTTCGGATGTCCTCCCGTGGGCTTCGGGAAGAAGTAGAACGTGTGAACCAGATTTTGAGAAATGATTATCTCAAATAAAACGGACATGTTTCTGGTATGATCCTGAAAAGATATTAGAGGGAATCGATTCCAAAACAGCTATATGTATGGAATTTGTTAAAAATGGGATGAAAAAGTGAGTATTCTTTTCACAAAATTATATTATATAGATAAAAATATTTGGAATGTTTAAATAAATTTGGAAAAAATAACCAAAGAAAACCATATATTTCTTGAAGTTAATAACAAAATCTGCTAAAGTGAATAGTATGAGCGTACGAATTCAGATGAGATATGGAGGAGGAAGTATGGGAAATAAATTATTTGTAAGACAGATGAAGAGAACCGTTGCCTGCGTTGCGGCAGCAGCTACTGTTTTCTCAATGAATCCGGCAGGACTTCCGTATGCAGGGGGACAGGCTGGGGCATTTGTTGTAGATGCAGCGACTGAGAGTACGGCAGTGGAGATCAGTACATATGAACAGTTTGCAGCTTTTGCAAAAGCGGTAAATGCAGGTACGGCAGAGTCATATGCAAGTGTAAAGCTGACAGCGGATATCACGATACCTTCAGGAACCACATGGACACCGATCGGTAGTGCAGCTAATCCATATACGGGAGTATTTGATGGGGATGGACATACAGTATCAGGACTTACGGCAAGTATAACGGCTGCAGAATATAATGCTGAGAATGATAGTGTTCCGTTTGGTTTATTTGGACAGACGCAGGGAGCCACGATCAAGAATTTGAAGATGAGTAATGTAGAAATTTCCGGCTCTGCAGGATCGGGCAGTGGTATCTTATGTGGCAGATCAATTGCGACTACGATCAGTGGTTGTACGATTGATAATAGCTGTACGTTTAATGGCAATACAGCAATGGTTGGAGGCCTTGGATGTATGCTTATTGAAAGCACAGTTAGTGATTGTGTTGTTGCGGTGCAGCTTCAGTTGGAAAATCAGGCCCCACCTGCTGGTGGATATGTTTATGTATTAAGTAATTCTCAAATTATAAATAGTATATTTAAGGGCACAATCAAAGGAACTGGTGCTATTTCGCTTACAGGCGGATTTGTTGGAGTTAATAGTGGTTTGATAGCAAACTGTATTTATTCAGGGACTATGACAGCCGCTGGTTATAATATGTGTAGTGCTTTTGCAGGAGAGGCATCGAATTCAGGAACGATAGTTAACTGTTTTGCAAATGGTAAGTTTTCATTAAAGGATGGTTCAACAGGTACTACAACAGGTATTTTCAGAGGAAATGGTAACGGTAATAAAGTTGCAAACTGCATTGCAAATGCTGCTATGGAGCCAATGAATCTGATAGGTGCAGCAGACAATGTTACGGATTGTGTATTCATGGAGTCGTCAGAGATCGCAGCCGGTAATGCTTCTTACAAATTGAATGGATATGCAGCTTCTTTGACAGATGCTGAGAAGAAAGAATACCATACATCTGAATGGAAATCTTTTGTAGAAACAGACAATGGTTCACTGACATTCAGTTCAGAAACCAAGGTTACAAGAAAAGTAACATTTTATGATACAGACAATAATGTGATCAGCGGCGGTTCAAACTTCATGGAGGAGGGCGCAAAACTCGTATATCCGGAGGCAGCAGATCCTTCCTATATTGCATGGGTAGACAGCAAGGGAAGAATATATGATAAGAATTCAGTTGTTGGTTCTGAGGATCTGGAGCTGTATCCACTGACAGAAGGTTATGTGGATTCACTGTTGAATATAAAACAGGTATCGATCACACTGGATAGTGATATTTCTCTGGTATATCTGGTAGATCCGGCTGTTCTGGAACGTTATCAGAATGCGACAATTGTGTACCGGGATGCATCCGGAACAGTACAGGGAGCATCGGGCTTGTCAAAAGAACTTACAAAGACTGTAAATGGCAAGACATATCTGTATGGAGAGTTTACAGGAATTGCAGCAAAGGAAATGACGAAAGATATAACAGCAACGCTTGAAGGTACCAGTGATGGTGGAATGACAAATTGCTACAGCAAGGCTTATACAACCAGTGTTGCTGATTATGCAAAACGGCTGATCGCAATGGATGGCACAAGTAAAGTATTAAGGAAACTGTTGGTTGATCTGGTAAACTATGGTGCATCCGCTCAGACCTATTTTGGATATAACACTTCAGATTTGGCAAATGCAGATTTTGATGATTATCAGACCTATGCGAGTGCAAAACATTCATTAACAGGATTTACAAATTCCGGAAGCTCAGTTACAAATTCCGGTAATGTAAAGATCAGTGGACGAACATTGGTGCTTGAGAACCGTGTTGGTATTGCGGTGATCATTGATACATCTGAATATGAAGGGAATATTGCTGATATTACGATCAATGTCAACGGAACAGGAGTTTCAGATGTTATAGCAGGTCAGGATCTAAAGCCATATGGCACAAACAAATATTATGGTGTTACATATGAGATCCTTCCGACAAAGATGGATGAAACTTATACATTTACAGTTCAGGTAAATGGTGAAGCGTCAGCACGTATGACCTATGGTATATCTGCTTATGCCTATAATATGAGAAACAACAGCAACACAAAGCTGGTTGCATTACTGCAGGATATCATGGAATACGGTAATTCTGCATTAAGCTACTGGCTTGCAAACTAGGAACGATAAGATATTAATATAAAGATATAGGAAATATAAGGAGGGTAAATAAAAATGAAAAAACAGTATGAGGCACCGGTTATGGAGATTGTGGAATTTGAGACAGAGGATATTATTACAACTTCAGGTGAAATAAACAATGGACTTATTATAGATCCAACAGGTGAAAATTAGAGTTATAAAAATATCAGAAATTGAATGAATATATAAAACCGGAGGAGTCTCGTATTCAAGGCGCTTTTCCGGTTATGGAGGCAATCATCAGAGATATGTGTATGCAAGGATACTGGCTGGTTGCCGGTACAAATAAAATACGGGGACAGGGGACGTTTTATACCAAATCCTGCCTCCGTATTTTGTTCATTTGTTATGGGAACGAGGAAAACGCAGCATAGGACAGGCAGGAGTTAGAACAGCCTGAGAAATTGTTATTTATAAAGAGGATATACAATGCAGAAATACATAATGGCACTTGATCAGGGAACAACCAGTTCAAGAGCAATTTTATTTGGGAAAAATGGAGAGATGGCTGCTGTATCACAGAAGGAATTTACACAATATTTTCCGGAAAATGGCTGGGTAGAGCAGGATCCGAAGGAAATATGGGCTTCACAGATGAGCGTAATGATGGAAGCAAGAGAGACACTTGGTATTCCAGTAGAAGAGATTGCAGCGATCGGAATTACGAATCAGAGAGAGACAACGATTGTCTGGAATAAAGAAACAGGAGAACCGATTTATCCGGCTATTGTATGGCAGTGCAGAAGAACCGCTGACCGGATCGATGCATTAAAGGCAGAAGGGTATGATACTGTGATCCGGCAAAAGACCGGACTAATCGCAGATCCGTATTTTTCCGCTACGAAGATCGAGTGGATCCTCGATCATGTTGACGGAGCAAGAGAGATGGCAGAGCAGGGCAAGCTGTATTTCGGTACAGTGGATACCTGGCTGATCTATAAGCTTACCGGCGGCAGGGTTCATGCAACGGATTATACAAATGCATCCAGAACGATGCTGTTTAATATTCACACATTAGAGTGGGATAAGGAATTGCTGGAGAAATTCCGGATACCGGAAAGTATGCTGCCGGAGGTGCATAATTCCAGTGAGATCTATGGATACACGGATGAACGGTTATTTGGCGGTTCGATACCGGTTGCAGGTGTTGCCGGAGATCAGCAGGCAGCTTTATTTGGACAGTGCTGCTTTGAACCGGGAGATACGAAGAACACATATGGTACCGGCTGTTTCCTGTTGATGAATACGGGAGACAGGGCTGTTTATTCCGAACATGGACTGCTTACTACGATAGCGATTGGGCTGAACGGCAAGGTACAGTATGCACTGGAAGGCAGCGTATTTGTCGCAGGAGCGGCGATCAAATGGCTGCGCGATGAAATGAAGCTGATCGAGAAAGCCGGTGATACAGAGAGAATAGCATTATCCGTTAAGGACAGCAATGGTGTCTATGTGGTTCCGGCATTTACAGGACTTGGCGCACCATATTGGGATGCATATGCCAGAGGTGCGATCCTGGGACTGACCAGAGGCACCACAAGGGAACATATTGTTCGGGCAACCGTGGAATCACTGGCATATGAAACCTACGATGTGTTAAAGGCAATGGAGAATGATTCCGGCATGGAGCTGAAACGGCTGCGTGTAGATGGCGGTGCGAGTGCAAATAATTTCCTGATGCAGTTCCAGGCTGACCTGTTAGCAGGGGAAATTGTGCGCCCGGTCGTAACAGAAACGACAGCACTTGGTGCGGCATATCTGGCAGGACTGGCTGTTGGATATTATGACAGTATAGAAGAGATAAAGCAGAACTGGCAGGTGGAGCGGATATTTGAGCCGCAGATCGATGAAGAGATGCGGAGGATGCTGCTTTCCGGCTGGGGAACCGCAGTAAAGCGGGTGCTTTTATAAAATCAGAATTTAGTAGATAGAATTTGTGAGCTGTTTTCAGATGAACAGAAAATAGTTACAAATAGCAGGAGATAAAAATATGACAGATAAGATCAAGACAATACTGGAACAAATGACAATAGAAGAAAAGGCTGACATGGTATGCGGTGCAAGTAATTTCTGCACAGCGGATGCTTCCAGATATGGGGTGCCTGCGATCCGTATGCTGGATGGAGGAACCGGGATCAATTATGAACAGTTGATCGCAGATCTGATCCTTTCCTGGCGTACAAATCCGCGCGATGAGGAAGAAGCATGGCTGATGAAGGATTTTAGTGCAACGGAAGAAAGAAATGTTATATTTGACTATTTTCGTCCGGACAAACTGACAGAAAAAGAGACAAAGGTCTGGAAAAAAGTCCGGGAATATCTGAAGGAACAATTTATAAAGAATACAACCAATAATGATACGACGCTTGCATTTGTTGAAATGGCAGGCGATGCGGCGGCTGATATTATGTCTCCGGCATGTTTTCCGTGTGGCATGATGCTGGGAGCAACCTTTAACCCCGATGTTGTCAATCAGACAGGACATGCACTTGGAAGAGAAGCGAGAGCATATGGTGTGAGCATGCTTCTTGGAACTCCGAATATCAATATCCACAGAGATCCACTGGGCGGAAGACTGTTTGAGGGATTCTCTGAGGATCCGTGTCTGGTAGCGAAGCTTGCTCCGGAATATGTAAAGGGTGTGCAGGCGGAAGGCGTTGCAGCAAATATCAAGCATTTTGCTGCCAATAATCAGGAGAAGAACCGTCAGGGAATAAATGAAACGATATCAGAACGGGCATTGCAGGAGATTTATTTTCCTGGTTTCCGTGCCTGTGTAGAGCAGGCACAGCCTGCGACAGTTATGGCAGCCTATAATAAGATCAATGGAACAGCCTGCACTGCAAATGAATGGCTGTTAGACGGTATTCTGCGTAAATACTGGGGCTTTGAAGGTATGGTCGTATCAGACTGGGGGGCAGTATATGATCCGATCGCAGCGTTAAAGGCAGGCAATGATCTGAATATGCCGGGAATCACAGCAGATCCGGAGAAGGTTGTTCAGGCAGTAGAAGCCGGGGAGCTGATAGAAGAGGAGCTTGACCGGAATGTGGCGAGAGTGCTGGAGCTGATGGACACCTATGGTTCACCGGAATGCTATGATATGTCAGCACAGTATATTATGGATATGTCGAAGCAGGCAGCATATAAGGCAGCCTGTGAGGGAATTGTATTATTGAAAAATGAAAATGGAATCTTCCCGATCCGGTCGAAAGGAAAGGCGGGCAATGATTCTGTATTTGAAACTGTATCAGACGAGGAGGTAATGTCCGGGGTTGTTCTGTGCGGAAGCGGAGCTATCCGTTTATATGACTGTGGTACCGGAAGTGCAGGTATTACGACAGATAAGGACAGCAGCATCTACGAGGGGCTGATCCAGAATGGTGTCGAGGTGAGTATCGGAATACCGGCAGCAGGGAAGCGTGCAGGCATTTCCACCTATATCTGCGTTGCCAGAATACCGGGCATGGAAGGAAATGACCGGAAGAATATGAAGCTGTCCGCGGAGGATGCACAGATTTTGAATCAGATGTTAGATCTGAAACGGGAAAATCCTATGGTCAAATTAGGATTGATCTTAAATGTAAGCGGCCCGGTTGATCTGGCACTCTGGGAGCATGAGCTGGATGGTATTTTCTGTATGTTCCTTCCGGGAATGGAGGGCGGACATGCGATGGCAGATATTTTAACCGGACGTGTTAATCCATCCGGAAAGCTGCCGCTGACCTTCCCGAAGAAGCATAAGGATACACCGACGTATCTGAATTTCCCCGGGGATGGATATCAGGTCAATTATGGAGAAGGGATTTACGTCGGATACAGATATTATGATAAGAAGATGGTAGAGCCGTTGTATCCATTTGGACATGGCTTATCCTATAGTCATTTTGAGATCAGCAATGAGCGTGCAATCGCAGATTCTGTTCCGGTGGAACTGGTTTATCCGGATGGCAAAGTGGATAATAAGAAGATGCCGGTGCTGACGGATTCTCTCCGGATCGCTGTGGATGTGATCAATCAGGGACCGGAAGAGTTTTCAGAGGGTATGGAAGTCGTTCAGCTTTATATCAGTGATCCGTATGCGACGATATCAAAGCCTGTAAAGGAACTGAAAGCTTTTAAGAAGATCCGGCTGGCATATGGTGAGCGTGAAAAGGTGACATTCACATTGACGAAGGAGGATTTTGCATCCTTTGACAGTGACCTGCATCAGTGGGTAGCAGAGGAAGGCGTCTATAATATTCTGATTGGCAACAGCTCCCGAAATATCGTGTGCAGTATGCCTGTTTATCTGGATGCGAAGACAGAGTACAGCTACAGTCTGCAGACACCGATCAAGGTGCTGTATGAGAATACCGTGACCAGAGAACACATGAATCATCTGTGGTTCAGACTGGGACTTGATCCGGCGGACATTGATAATAAATACGAATATGAACCACATACCAGACTGATCAATCTGGTTCATCTGAAATGTGAGAATCCGGATCAGGAAGTACTGGATGAATTCGAACTCCGGGTTGGAAGCCTGAAGCGGGCGTAAAGATATATTATTATTAAAAGCTTCCGGGCACTCCATCCCTGCTGCATACTGCCTATACGAAATAACTTGCTGCGATTTCTGCTCATTGCACATGTCTGATTCGTAAGTGCTCCTGCGCAAACTCACCTTCGGTGAGAACCTGCGCCCGCATTTACTGACAATGTGCAGTGAACAACGAAATTCTCGCAATGTTATTTCGTATAGGCAGTATGCAGCAGGGGTGGGATGTCCGGGAGCTTTTTCTATGATAGGACAGTCATCACGGAACTTTAAAGTGAAAAAGTTTATTGCGTTGAAGTAAAAAAGTGCTTGCATTATTTTAAAAAGCTGTTATACTATACTCACACCAACGCGTTAAAGTGAGAAAATAAATAGAAAGAGCGTTGGATACCCCTGAGAGTTTGATCGGCTCATCAGGTGATAAAAAAGATTTAGGAGGAAACAGCGATGATAGGCGGAGATATGATCACGTACAGACCTGATATTCAGGTGCTTGATGCTACAATTCGAGATGGAGGACTTGTCAACGATTTTTATTTTACAGATGAATTTGTAAAAGCACTTTATGAAGCAAATTTGAAGGCTGGTGTTGATTATATGGAATTCGGCTACAAGGCTTCCAAGGAGATGTTCGATGTAGAAAAGTTCGGAAAGTGGAAGTTCTGTGACGAAGAAGCCATTCGCAGTATAGTCGGAGAGAATAATACAGAGATGAAGATATCTGTTATGGCTGATGTCGGAAGATGCGATTACAAGACAGATATTATTGACAGAGCAGACAGTGTTATTGACATGATACGTGTGGCTACGTACATCAACACCATGCCTGCTGCGATCGAGATGATAGAGGATGCACATGCAAAGGGATATGAGACGACCTGTAACATTATGGCGATCTCAAAGGATCAGGAGTCAGAGATCGATATCGCTCTTGAGATGTTAGGCAAATCAAATGTAGACGGAATCTACATTGTAGACAGCTACGGCTCTTTATACCCGGAGCAGATCCAGAGACTGACACAGAAATATGTGGCAGTTGGAGAGAAATACGGTAAGAAGATTGGTATTCATGCACATGACAACATGAAGATGGCATATGCAAATACTGTTGAAGCAATGAGACATGGAGCAAGCATGTTAGATGGAACGGTAAGCTCTATGGGACGAGGTGCAGGAAATTGCGCGATGGAATTGCTGCTTGGCTTCCTTCGTAATCCAAAGTACAATCTGTACCATATCCTGAAGTTCATTGAGCGTTACATGGTTCCGTTAAAGGAAAAGGGTGATGCTGTATGGGGCTATGATGTACCTTACATGCTGACCGGTATGCTGAACCAGCATCCAAGAGAGGCCATTGATTTCATCAAACAGGGCAAACACGAATACGCTGACATGTACAGCTACTTACTTTATCGTGAGTAAGAAATAAGTCGAAAAGAGATCCGGGAAAAATCCCGGGTCTTTTTTGTCCACCTGAGTGCAAACGGGAGAAAAGACCTGTACAAAGCCGGGGGTTTGTGGTATTTTTTACTATATGTGTTTTGACAGTCGATTAGGTGCTGTCAGGCGGTAAGAAACGAAAAATAGATTTGATATAAGAGGTGGCAGATAAGATGGATTATAACAAATTAGCAGAATTAATATTCCCGGATATAACAGGAACGGTAGACGATCTCGAAGCAAGATTTCCAAAGAGAGACTTGCCGGAGGGTGCGAAGGTAACGAGATTTGCGCCAAGCCCAACCGGATATATGCATATCGGTGGTTTATATGCTGCTATGATATCAAGAAAACTTGCAAAGCAGAGCGGTGGTGTGTTCTATCTTAGAATAGAAGATACAGATAGAAAGAGAGAGCTTGAAAATGGCGTGGAGGAGATCATCAATTCCTTAAACAAGTTTGATCTTGGATTTGACGAGGGACCATTTGAAGGAAGCCCTGTCACATATGCACCATATAAGCAGAGCGAGAGAAAAGAGATCTATCAGATCTGCGTTAAGAAGCTGATGCAGGAGGGATATGCATATCCTGATTTTACAACTGCGGAAGAACTGGATGCGATAAGAGCAAAGCAGGAGGCTGCAAAGGTAGATATCGGATATTATGGAGAGTATGCAGTTGGCAGAAATCTGACATACGAGCAGATCGAGGAGAAACTAGCAGCCGGAGAACCTTATGTTGTCAGACTTAAGAGCCCGGGCGAAGCAGGAAAGACGGTTGTTTACAGTGACCCGATCCGTGGTAAGATCGAGATGCCTGAGAATATGATGGATGTTGTACTGTTAAAATCTGACGGAATTCCAACCTATCATTTTGCACATGCAGTAGACGATCATTTCATGAGAACAAATATGGTCATCCGTGGTGATGAATGGCTTGCATCCTATCCGCTTCATAAGCAGTTATTTGAACTGTGCGGATTTGAACTTCCTGAGTATGCACATATTTCACCAATTATGAAGATGGAAATATCCGTGGATGAGGATGGAAATGAACATCAGCATAAGAGAAAGCTTAGTAAGAGAAAAGACCCGGAGGCAGCCGTTGGCTTCTATCAGGAGCAGGGCTATCCATCCGAGAGTGTACTGGAATATCTGATGACGATCGCCAATTCCAATTATGAGGAATGGCATGCAGCAAATCCTGATAAGACGATCGATGATTTCACATTGTCACTTGCGAAGATGCCGGCATCCGGTGCATTATTTGACATGGTGAAGTTAAATGATGTCAGCAAAGAGATGATCTCCACATTTTCAGAAGAAAAGTGCTATGAGAAGATCATGGCATGGGCAAAAGAATTTGATGAGAAGCTGTATGAATTTGGCACAAATGATAAAGAGAGCTTCTTAAAGACGATTAGCCTTTGGAAGATGTCAGGAAATAAAGTCCGTAAGGATGTTGGTAAGTGGTCGGATCTGGCAGAGATGTTCGGCTATCTCTATGTGCCGGAGGATGAACTGAAGCTTTCCTACGAGATCGACGAGAAGTATAATGCAGATCAGATGGCAGAGATCATCAATGAATATAAGAAGGATCTGTTCTTAGATGCTGAGAACTGGTTTGCCGAGATGAAGGTTATGGGTGATAAGCTTGGCTATTGCCCGAATGTCAAGGAATATAAGAAGAATCCGGATGCTTATAAGGGATCGATCACAGATGTCTGCACGATCGTTCGTGTGGCAGTAACCGGTAAGAAGAATTCACCGGATCTTGCTACGATCATGAACGTAATCGGCAAGAATCGTACGATCGGAAGACTGGACAAGTTTCTGGCAGCAATCGGCAAGTAAGATAATAGAAATACAGGCAGAGTTTTATATATCTTAAAAAGGAGGCAGTGGCGAATCACTGATCGGCAGTAGTGGAATGAAACGTGGAAGTCGACAGGATTTGGCTACGGATGATTATGAAGAAGAAAACATACGAAGGATACACATATGTAGACGGTGGTGTCTGTGCAGCAAAGGGATTTGTGGCAAATGGTATAAACTGCGGACTGAATTCCGATAAGAATAAGAATGATCTGGGTATGGTTTACAGCAGTACAGTCTGTAATGCAGCAGCCGTATATACACAGAACAAGGTAAAAGGTGCGCCGATCCTTGTAACTAAGGAGCATCTGAAGGCAACAGGCGGCAAAGCCATGGCAGTTGTCGTTAATTCAAAGAATGCAAATACCTGTAATGCGGATGGCGTGGAAAAGGCAGAGCGGATCTGTGAGCTGGCAGCAGATGCACTGGGAATCGATGCAGATATGATCATCAATGCATCGACCGGTGTGATTGGTCAGATCATTCCGATCGAACCATTTGAAGAGCACATGAAAGAGCTTGCTGGCGGTTTAAGTGCCGATGGCAATGATAAGGCTGCAAATGCGATCATGACGACAGATACAGTTGATAAGCAGGTTGCAGTAGAATTCACACTTGGTGGCAAGACCTGTCGTCTTGGTGGAATGGCAAAGGGAAGCGGTATGATCCATCCGAATATGGCAACCACGCTGAACTTTATCACAACGGATGTTGCAATCTCAGCCGATATGATCCAGAAGGCTCTGAGTGAGATCGTAAAGGTAACCTATAATTGTCTGTCTATAGATGGTGATACATCGACAAATGATACTTTAAGTGTCATGGCAAACGGACTTGCAGGAAATGAAGAGATCGTAACAGAAAATGACGACTATGCAATTTTCAAGAAAGCACTGTACATCGTTATGGAGTGTATGACGATGATGCTCGCAAGTGATGGAGAGGGCGCAAGCAAGATGCTGGAATGTACAGTATCTGGAGCGCCGGATCAGGATACAGCGATCATCGTTGCAAAGAGCATTATCCGTTCCCCACTGACCAAATGTGCGATGTTTGGTGAAGACGCAAACTGGGGACGTATTCTCTGTGCGATCGGATATGCAGAAGCGGATTTCGATATCGATAAAGTAGATGTAGATCTTGAATCTGAGAAGGGTATCGTAGAGGTATGCAGAAACGGTTCCGGTATTCCATTTTCTGAGGAAAAAGCCTCTGAGGTATTATCTGAGGATGATATCTATATCAACGTCAATCTGAATCAGGGCGAAGCATCCGCTAAAGCGTGGGGCTGTGACCTGACTTATGATTATGTCAAGATCAATGGTGATTATCGTTCATAAATAAAGAGTGCCACCGATAGACGGTTAGCCTTGATATGATTGGTTAAAAATAACCGCTCGCAGTTTGCAGGCTGGGCGGTTATTTTTTATACTTATAGTGCGCTGATTAGCGTGTCCCAAATGAATCCGTCCAGAGTGGCATATAGCCGCTTCGGATGGCTACTGCTTGGGAAGCCAGTTCTTTTTTACATCAATTCCAACTTCCATCAGTTTACCGGTGGGAGCAGCACCCGCAATGGCTATTATTTCGTTATCTTTTATTGCACATAAAACGATGGTTGTATTTGTATTTCCTTCTGCATCAAAAGCCAGTGAATTTTCAAAGCCCTCGATATCACATAATGTTTTAAGGTTGTTACCTTCATATAATTCGTCTCGGGTTTTACCTGATAACAGTTGTTTTCCAAGTTCATATTTTTCTTCAGACAGAGAAATGATATTTGTATCTCTGATGCTGAGAATTTTAACATAATTATTAGCAGCCTTTTCGTTCTTTACGAAATGTGTGCCTTCTTCTTTTAATTGATCTGTTGAACAATTTATGTAGCCGGCAATGTAGTCATATATTTTATTATTTATCTCATCTTTATAAGAATTATTCATAATTTTCTCCATAAGTATAGTCAAACAGAGAGATAAAAACTTATCTCCCTGAAATGAATGATTTGCATTTGAACTGTGCTTAATACCGTGTATTTACTGAAAAGCCTGTTTGCTGCAGGGGCGATACAGCCATAGCAGTACATGTTCTTTGCCTTCCAGAGATAGAAGTCGTCATTTGTCCATGTTGTACCTTCTTTATATGTATTCTGTAATGCAAGGATTTTCTTCTTTACAGTCTCTTCACGGGATTCTTTTTTCGCTGCTGTAACAGTGACCTTGCACTTTAATGTCTTTATCTTTTCGTTCTTTTTATAGGTAGCTTTAATAACAGCGGAGCCTGCCTTTTTTGCAGTGACCTTACCTTTCTTTGAAACTGTGGCAATCTTCTTATTAGAAGACTTCCATGTTACCGTTCCCTTTACATTTTTTGTTTTTAACTGGTAAGTTTTGCCCTTCTTCAGCTTTAAAGATGTTTTATTCAGCGCAGCTTTCTTGGCCGTGGTTGCGGTAAGGGTGGCATCATTTGTGGTTGTATTTGTAGTAGAAGTGGCAGTGTTTATAGCTGCGGTCTTACTTGTGGCAAGGGCAGCATTGGTGCCTGTGTATGTACTGACAGCGGAAACTGTGCGCTCATTTAAAGTTGCTGCCTGTGCTGGCAATGCAGTTACGATAACCATACCGAGCAGGCTGCATCCGATGATTGTACGTTTCCAGAAAGAATTGGAATGATATGGTGACGTCCCATTTTATATTTTAGAATTTCGTACGCAAAAAAGAACTCTATAATGAGATCCTTTTTGGAAGAGACGCAGCTATGACCCTTTGGCTGATGTCATATATCAATCAGCAGGAAGAAGGTGTTCCGATGCCAGGAAAACTTGCGCTTAGTTCTCCGGGATCGGCATTGACAGCAGAAGAAAGAAAACCGGCAGGTGGTCTTATAACGAGACTGCCTGCTTTCTTTAATTCCGTTTCTTTCATATTTGTTCAAAAAACTTCAAAAAAATGCAAATTAATGATTGATTGTGAACGAAATGTGTGTTAATATAAATCCAAGTTGAACGAATATGATTGATTTTGAATGAAAAATTGGTTATAATGCATATATATGAATTGAATTGCAAATAATAAAATGATTTGATAATAAGGAGACCTATATATATGCTTACGGAAGAAAGATATAACAAGATACTGGAAGCTCTGAAGAACAAAGGAACGATCACAGTTGCAGAAATGACAGAGTGCACAGGAGCATCAGAATCAACCATAAGGCGGGATCTTATCGCTCTCGATGAAATGGGAAAACTGAATAAGGTACACGGAGGAGCTACAGCAGTTGCACACCAGTTTATTGCAGATGAGATTGCGGTCAGTGTAAAAGAGCAGCTCTGTGTGGAAGAAAAGAAAGCAATTGCGCGGTATGCGGTGAATATGATCAATGATGACGATTTTATTTTCATAGATGCAGGAACAAGTACCGGATGGATGATCGAGTATCTGGAATCAACCAGAGCGACATTTGTCACAAATGGAATTGCACATATCAAACGGCTGATGAACAAAGGACTTCGGGCATACATGATCGGAGGACTTGGAAAGCCGGTCACAGAATCTACGGTAGGTGCAGATGCTGTAAATAATATGAAGATGTTCAATTTCTCAAAATGCTTCCTTGGAACCAACGGTGTACATACAGATTACGGTTTCACGACAGTCGATGTAGAAGAAGCACTTGTAAAGATGGAAGCGGTCAACCGATCTTATGCGAGTGTTGTCCTTGCCGATCACACGAAGTTTGACAAGGTTACAGCGGTTACATTTGCAGGAATCAAGAAGGCGTGTATTATCACCGACCGACTTGTAAATGATAAGTATGCAGATGCAACAGTCATAAAGGAGGTAATGAAGGAATGATCTACACAGTAACTTTCAATCCGGCAATCGATTATGTTGTCAGAATGGAAAAACTGGAAATCGGTTCGGTAAACAGAAGCAGAGAAGAAGCCCTGTTCTACGGTGGAAAGGGAATCAATGTTTCAACAGTCCTTAAGAATCTGGGCGTAGATTCTGTAGCACTTGGATTTGTTGCAGGCTTTACCGGAAAAGCGATTGAAGAAGGAGTCGCTGCCCTTGGTGTAAAAGCTGATTTCATCACGGTTTCAGATGGCGTTAGCAGAATCAATGTTAAGCTGAAAGCCGGAGAAGAAACAGAGATCAATGGAAAAGGCCCCAATATCAGCGATGCAGAACTGGAAGAACTTTATAAGAAATTAGATGGTTTAACAGACGGTGACTGTCTGGTTCTGGCAGGAGCGATCCCACCATCTTTACCATCTGATGTGTACGAGAAGATCATGGCAAGACTTGCAGGCAAGAAGGTTGATATCGTAGTCGATGCTACGAAGGATCTCCTGTTAAATGTTCTCAAGTATCATCCGTTTCTTATCAAGCCGAATAACTTCGAGCTTGGAGAAATGTTTGGCGTAACACTTCATTCCGATGAGGAGATTGAAGAATATGCAAAGAGATTACAGGCACTTGGAGCAAGAAACGTAGCGATCTCCATGGCAGGAGACGGATCTATGCTGATCACAGAGACCGGAGAGACATACAGAATGGGCGTTCCAAAAGGAAAAGTTGTTAATTCTGTAGGAGCCGGAGATTCCATGGTGGCAGGATTTATCGCAAGCTATTTTGCAGAGCATGATTACAAGAAAGCATTAAAGTACGGCGCAGCAACAGGCAGTGCAACTGCATTTTCAGAAGGACTTGCAACAAAAGACCAGGTTGAGAAACTTTTAGGACAATTTTAACAGTTGGGGAAAAGGGAGAAGAACCGACTGAACTGACCAGATCCTGATAAACCGGTATTTGAGTAAAGGAGAATGAGTATGAGAATAAGGGAGTTATTAAAAAAAGAAGGAATTGCCCTTGGTGTAAAAGTAGATTCTAAAGACGCAGCGATCGATTATCTGATCGATCTTCATGCAAAATCGGGCAATATAACAGATAAGGCAGAATTCAAGAAAGGAATTCTTGCAAGAGAGGAATCCGGTTCGACCGGAGTTGGAGAGGGAATCGCAATTCCTCATTCCAAGAATGCAGCAGTTAAGCAGCCGGGACTTGCAGCTATGACAGTACCGGACGGTGTAGATTATGATTCATTAGACGGACAGCCTGCAAACCTGTTCTTCATGATCGCAGCACCGGAAAAGGGCGCAGATGTACATCTGGAAGTATTATCAAGACTCAGTATGTTGCTGATGGATGAGAACTTCAGAGCAGAACTTCTTGCAGCAAAGAATGCAGATCAGTTCTTAGATATCTGCAGCAAATATGAGATGGAAAAGTTTGCGGATGAACTTGGAGAAGCAACAGAAGATAAGAAGGAAAACGCACCGGAAAAGACAGGATACAGAGTCCTTGCAGTTACAGCATGTCCGACCGGTATCGCACATACATTTATGGCAGCGGAAGCCCTTGAGAAAAAAGGAAATGAAATGGGCATTTCGATCAAGGTTGAAACAAATGGATCCGGCGGTGTTAAGAATCGTCTGACAGCAAAGGAGATTGAAGAATGTGACGGTATTATCGTAGCAGCCGATAAGAATGTGGAGACTGCAAGATTTGACGGCAAGCCAGTTCTTTTTACAAAGGTAGCAGATGGTATCCACAAACCGGAAGAGCTTATCAATAAAGTAATCGATGGCAAGGTTTCGGTGCATCATGAGAGTGGAAAGAAAGCAGAGGAAGAAAGCGCAGGCGGTGTTGGAAGTCAGATCTACAAGCATCTGATGAGCGGTGTATCCCATATGCTTCCATTCGTTATCGGTGGCGGTATCATGATCGCACTGGCATTCCTGATCGATACAATCTGTGGATATGGTTCAACCGGTGGTTCAAACTTCGGTACCTGTACACCACTTTCCGCATTCTTTAAATATGTCGGAGATCTGTCCATGGGACTGATGGTTCCGGTACTTGCAGGTTATATCGCATATTCGATCGCAGATCGTCCGGGTCTTGCAGTTGGATTTACCGGCGGACTTCTTGCTTCATCCGGTAATGCAGCGATCGCAAAATATATATGGGCAGGTGCAAGCCTTTCCCCATTCCAGAATTTTATTTCAAAATTCGGTTTTGTAGGCGAAGGCTCCGGTAATACAGTATCCGGTTTCTTAGGTGGTATTCTTGCAGGTTTCCTTGCAGGTTATATCGTACTTTTATTAAAGAAGATGTGTTCAAAGTTCCCTCAGTCATTAGAGGGTATCAAGCCAACATTGATCTATCCGTTAGTTGGTATTTTCCTTGTAGGCGTATTGATGGTATTTATCTTTAATCCATTGATCGGCCTTGTAAATACAGGACTTTCCAATATGCTTACATCACTTGCAGATAAGAATCTGTTAGCTCTCCTTGGTCTGATCCTCGGAGCAATGATGGCGATCGACATGGGCGGTCCTATCAACAAGGCAGCTTATGTATTCGGCTCGGGAATGCTTTCTACAGCAGCAGACCTTGTATCAGCCGGTGCATCCCAGAGTGATGCAGCCGTTCAGGCATGCTACATTTCCATGGCAGCCGTAATGATCGGCGGTATGGTTCCACCAATGGGAATTGCACTTGCATGTAAGCTGTTCCCTAAGAAATTCACAAAGGCAGAAAGAGGCTCAGCCGTTTCTAACTTTGTAATGGGTTGTTCCTTCATCACAGAGGGTGCGATTCCATTTGCAGCAGCAGATCCGCTTCATGTTATCCCATGTACCCTGGTTGGTGCAGGTGTAGCAGGAGCATTATCAGCAGCATTCAAATGTACACTGATGGCACCACACGGAGGAATCTTCGTATTTGCAACAGTAGGACATCCATTATTCTACATTCTTTCATGGGTGATCGGTTCTGTAGTAACCTGTTTACTGCTCGGTCTGATCAAGAAAAATGTAGCAGAAGAATAAAAACAAAAACCCTATCCTTTTTAACAACGGTGGGAACAGAAAGAATCTGTTCCTGCCGGATATAAATAAAACAGGGATATTTCAAATATTAAATCAAAAGTAACAATGTTGATCATGCGTTTGTCCGAATCGGACAAATGATAAAAGAGATATAAAAAGGAGAAGATAATTATGGTATCACAGACAGTTAAAGTTATTAATGAGCAGGGATTACACATGAGACCGGCAGGAGTATTTGCAAAGGAAATGACAAAGTTCAAATGTAACGTAACAATCGATATTGCCGGTAAGAGAATCAACGCAAAGAGCGTTATGCTGATCATTGCAGCATGTATTAAGTGTGGAACAGAGATGACAATTGAGTGTGACGGTGAAGACGAGCAGGCAGCTCTCGCAAAGGCAGTAGAGTTGGTTGAATCCGGTCTTGGCGAATAGTCAGACAGCATTCTTTCATCTGGAAAGCGGGGTAGAAGATATGTTAAAAGGAATAGGCGGCTCAGCCGGTTATGGCATCGGAAAGGTTGTCATCATCAGTGATGGCAAACCGGAATATAAGCAGCATACAGTAACAGATACAGATGCTGAACTTCAGAGATTTGAGAATGCTATGGAAGTTTTTGTTGAAAAGACTCAGAAAATGGCAGATGCAATGAAAGAAAAGGTTGGAGAACATAATGCAGAGATCCTGGAAGGACATATCGTTTTGATAAGTGATCCATTTATGCAGGATCAGGTCAAGGAGTTGATCGGTAATGGCGAATGTGCAGAAGCAGCCGTTGACAGTGTATGTGATATGTTCGTATCCATGTTCTCCCAGGTAGATGATGAACTGACCAGACAGAGAGCAACTGACGTAGGAGATATCCGTGTCCGTATGCTTAAGATCCTTACCGGTACGCCGGATATTAATATCGGAGATGTTCCGGCAGGTACAGTGATCGTCGCAAAGGATCTGACACCATCCATGACAGCAGGAATCGTAAAGGAAAATGTAGCAGGTATTATCACCGAGATTGGCGGTAAGACTTCTCATTCAGCTATTCTTGCAAGAGCACTTGAGATCCCTGCTGTACTTAGTGTAGATGGTATCGTAGATCAGGTGTCCGATGGTATGATGGCAGTTGTAGACGGATGCGAAGGCGTTTGCATCTTAGAACCTGCGATGGATGAGATCGCAGAATATGAGACAAAGCGTGCAGATTACCTGAAAGAGAAGAAACTGCTTCAGATCTACAGAGGAAAAGATACAGTAACTGCTGATGGAACAAAGGTAGCTTTATATGGCAATATCGGCAATCCAGAGGATGCCAAGGGTGTTGTAGCTGCTGATGGTGAAGGCGTAGGCTTATTCCGTACTGAGTTCCTGTTCATGGGAACAGACAGTTTGCCAACAGAGGACGAGCAGTTTGAAGCATATAAGGCAGCAGCCGAGACGATGCAGGGTAAAGAAGTTATTATCCGTACACTGGATGTCGGCGGTGACAAAGATATCCCGTATCTCGGATTGGAAAAAGAAGACAATCCGTTCCTTGGTTTCCGTGCAGTCAGATATTGTTTGAAAAATGAGGACAGCTACAAGGTACAGCTTCGTGCATTGCTTCGTGCGAGTGCATTTGGCGATATTAAGATCATGGTTCCGCTTGTTACCTGTGTGGATGAGATCCGACGGGTAAAAGAACTGGTAGCGGAACTTAAGAAGGAGTTAGATTCAGAGAAAATCGCATATAACAAGGATATTCAGGTCGGCGTTATGATCGAGACTCCTGCAGCCAGCCTGATCGCAGATCTTCTGGCAAAGGAAGCTGATTTCTTCAGTATCGGTACAAATGATCTGACCCAGTACACAATGGCAGTTGACAGAGGAAATGCCAAGGTTGCATATCTGTATTCCGCATACAATCCTGCTGTTCTTCGTTCTATGAAGAATGTTATTGAAGCAGGAAATGCAGCAGGCATCATGGTAGGTATGTGTGGTGAAGCAGCTGCTGATCCGTTACTGATCCCACTTCTGATCTCCTTTGGACTGGGAGAGTTCAGTGTATCGGCAACTTCTGTTTTAAGAACCAGAGGCACAATTGCCAAATGGTCAAAGGCAGATGCAGATGCGCTTGCAGCAAAAGCATTGTCCTTATCCACAGAAGCTGAGGTGGCTGAACTGTTAAAAGCCTTCGCAAGATAAGCGAAAAGCCCATATCTGTTTTGTTTGGAACAGAATGAAAGATATTAAAAGCAACTAGTACTATAATTACACCTATTATTCCGCAAGTCGTTTGCACTTTATTTTAACGCAGCGGTACTAAGCTCCTTGCCTATGGCAACTCGCTAAGGACCGGCGTTGAAAAAGGCTTGCTACATAATAGTGTAATATATAGTAACTGTTGCTTTTGTAATATATCGGATAGTTCCAAACAAAACAGATATGAAAGTTTCTGCAATTAGCGCAGGCGAGGCTTAAAAAGTGCATTGTTTTCTGAGACGGTTTTCTGCATATTTGAATAGCAGGGTAAATGTCAAGAATACATTTTTTACAAAATTTGAAAGCTTGAGTGTGGGGTTTTCACGAATTTCTTACGAAAATTAATTTGCACTGGAATTTTATGGAAAATATTTGGTAATATTAATAATATAGAAGTCTGAAATAAAAAAGTTATTTTTTAGCCGTAGCGGCAAGACGAAACAGGGCACATATTGGCAGTTGGAGATGTTTTCAATAGGTAGAGAGGAAGATAGGTTATGTTTGAAAACGAAAAAGTGAAACATGTAAAATTTGGTGAGGGAAATGTAGTTGAATGTGATGGTACACACATCCGTATTTTATTTCAGTGTGAGAATATAGAAAAGACTTTCACTTATCCAACCGTATTTGAGAAGTTTGTAAGATTTGACAGTCAGGACGCACAGGACAGGGTCACAGATGATCTGAATACCGCAAAAGAGGAGGCTGCAAAGCTGGAAAATCTCAGAAAATTATTCATGGCTGAGCAGGCAAAGAAGCGAAAGCTGGAGAAAGCAGCCAAGGCGGCAAAGAAAAGATAAAGCAAGAGCACCCGGTCGGGTGCTTTTTCAATTGTCTTGTGTTCTTCTCTGGTATCCGTTACTATCCATGCATAGTGGAGATAATAGCTATGAAAAGGGTTAATCACTATGTATGGCTTTTTTTTACATTTGTTTATAGGCGTTACCCCATTCGACCATAGAGTCAAGGATTGGCTTTAAGGTCTGTCCGAGGTCGCTTAACGCATATTCTACGCGTGGCGGAACCTCCGGGTATACGGTTCGGGTGATCAGCCCGTCTTCTTCCATTGAGCGAAGGCTGTCGGTCAGAACCTTCTGGCTGATACCGGTCAGATCGCGTTTGAGTTCGTTGAATCGCCATGGACGCTGTAACAGATTTCTTATAATAAGCAGCTTCCATTTACTTCCGATCAGAGCAACGGTCGTTGCAACCGGACATTCTGGTAATTCTTCTTTTGTTAACATAACATTACCTCCATGTATTTGTTTTATATCTAACATTTATTTTGTACCCAATATTCTTTTTTCTTGTTACATCCAATTATAATCTAACATCCTATGTATGGTCAATTAGTTACAAAAAGGTAACCGGGGTTACTTTTTTGTGACCAGGTAATAAAAAAGTGCGTACTTTTTTCGAAAATCAGAATTTGTTATGTTGATAATGCAAGAGGGCAACAGCCCAAAAATAAAATTATCAGGAGGTAACAGAAGATGGCATTATCAAATATTGCAGATTGGGAAGACGATAAGGACAAGCAGGCAGGTGCAGCATGTGGAACAGCATGTGGAGCATCCGACAAACCGGCAGCGTGCGGAACAGCATGTGGAGCGTCTGACAAGCCGGAGCAGAAATAAGATGAAGAAATAAGGAGGCATGGACAGGATGAGTCAGTATTTTGCATTTCAATGGCATATCACAGATGAGTGTGATCAGCGGTGTAAGCACTGTTATATATTTTCAGGGACAGGATGTAAGGAATTAAAGAGCATGACCTGGGAGCAGATGCAGGAGGTTGTGGCGAACTGTGAAGATTTCTGTAAGGTCTATCACAGAGTACCGTACTTCTATATTACTGGCGGCGATCCTATCCTGCATCCTGATTTCTGGAAATTGATGGTTCTGTTAAAGAGCAAAAATATTCCATTTACAATCATGGGAAATCCATTCCATCTGAACGATGAGATCTGTAAAATGTTAGCCGTTTGTGGCTGTGAAAAATACCAGATGTCGTTAGATGGAATGAGAGAGACCCATGACTGGTTTCGGAAACCGGGCAGCTTCGATCTGACGCTGGAAAAAGTCGGCTGTCTGAATCGGGCAGGAATCCGGAGCATTATCATGAGTACGGTTTCAAAGACAAATATGCATGAGATACCGGATATTATCGATGCAGTTGTTCAGGCTGGCGTGGATGTGTATGCATTTTCAAGATATGTACCGACCGGTGGAGAGGTCGATACCAGCATGACACCGGAGGAGTACCGGGAGCTTTTGTCTGTCTGTGATGCGAAGTATAAGGCATATGAAGCGGCAGGCTGCAAGACGTATTTTAATAAAAAGGGTCATCTGTGGACGTTATATGAGTATGAAACAGGAGCGTTTACGCTGCCGGAAAATGCACAGGTAGGCATGATCTATGCGGGTTGTAATTGTGGTAACTGCCATATCACGATCTCATCAAATGGTGACGTGATGGCATGCAGGCGTGTTATGGACAGCAAGGTGGCAAATGTATTTGAGGACCGGCTGGCAGATGTGTGGATCTGTCAGATGGAGAAATACAGAGATTATGAGAAATTCAGCAAATGCAGCAAGTGTGAATTAAAGGCATGGTGTAGAGGGTGTCCGGCTGTTGCAAATGGAACGACCGGGAGCTTTTACGGAGCAGATCCTCAGTGCTGGAAGACAAGAAATGAGATTACTGGGGAGGTGCTTCCATGTTAACAAGAAAACAGGGAAGAATTAAAATTGTAGAGTAAACAAACGCAAACAGGAATGCGGATGTCTGGTTATTTTGTATTGGAGGAACGATAGATGGATTTAAAAACATGCTTAAAGAAGATGCAATTGGTAGGAGTTCTTGCATTTGCAACAGTGGATAAGGATGGTGCGCCGCAGATACGGAATATCAGTGCGATCCATTATGAATCGGATGCCCTGTATTTTTATACGGCAAGGGGGAAGAATTTCTGTCAGGAACTTCTGGAAGATGGACGGGTTCAGATCCTTTGCTATACAAAATATAAAGAGATGATACGACTGTCGGGAAAGGCATATGCGGTGCGCGAGGAAGAACAGGAGAAATGGCGTGATACCATCTTTGAGGAGCAGCCTTATCTGGCAAATGTCTATCCGGGTAATACCAGAAGTATAGGTATTATATTCTGTATTGATCAGGGTGAGGTAGAATATTTTAATCTGGGCGTGAATCCGATATTTCGTGAGACATACAGCCTTGGAAATGCTATAATCCGGGAAAAGGGGTATGTGATAACAGATGCCTGTATCGGCTGTGGTAAATGTGAGAAACTCTGTCCCCAGAGGTGTATCGAGAGAGGAACACCATATAAGATCAATCAGCAGCATTGTCTGCATTGTGGAAATTGTTATGAGAACTGTCCTGTTCAGGCAATCATGCGAAAGTGACCGATAGAAATAATGAAATGGATATACAGACAGAAACAGAGCGACAGATTATGAAAAAGATTAAGTATAGAAATGATAAAATAACATTTGAAACTTTTTTGTCCGGGACACCTGCCAGAGATTATGTGTTCCAGAAGACGCCATATGAGGAACAGATCCGTTTGGCTTCCCAGATGTTACAGGATGCAGAGTACGTTCTGGTTGGAGCAGGAGCAGGGATGAGTGCAGCGGCAGGCGCGCAGTATGGCGGAACATTTTTTGAGGAGAATTTCGGAGAGTTCCAGAAGAAATATGGAAAAGGGCCATATATGCAGGATATGTATTCTGCAGGCTTTTACCCGTACCCGGATGAAGAAAGCTACTGGGGCTACTGGTCGAAACAGGCGATCCTTGGCGGTATTGATCTGGATGTGACACCGCTTCATAAAATGTTTTTAAGTATGTTTTCCGGTAAGAAGATATTTGTCTTAAGCACAAATGCAGATGGTCAGTTTGTCAAAGCAGGGTTGCCGGAAGATCAGATCTTCTGCACACAGGGAGATTATTTCCATATTCAGTGCGGAAAAGGCTGTCATGATAAACTTTACGATGCGGTAGATCTGTTCCGGCAGATGGATCAGGCACGGAGGGATTGCAGGATACCGATCTATATGGTTCCGAAATGTCCGGTGTGCGGCGGGGCTATGGACATGAATCTGCGAAAAGATCAGCATTTCGTTCAGGATGCAGCATGGTATGATGCGGAGCAGAGATTTGGAGATTTCCTGTCTGAGGCAGAGAAAGGCAGATTGGTGCTGCTGGAACTTGGCGTTGGATTTAACACACCAATGATAATTAGATTTCCATTTGAAAAACTGGTCAGAGAGAATAAAAATATCTCGATAATCCGTCTGAATCTGAATGAAGCAGTTGTGCCGGAGAGTCTTGGTGACCGCGCGGTCGGAATTAATGCAGATATGAAAGAAAGCATTACGGATATAGAGCGTTGTGTGGCTGGGATGTAACGGACATTTGGCGCTATGCGGCAGAAAAATAACGGATGAAGGATTTCCAGAGATAGTGTAATAAATAGTAAAACAGAAAGTCTAAATATGGAAGGAAGCAGAAATTGATGAATCACGAGGAACAGAGAAAATGGCTGATCCGGAATTTGCTGGATGAAGATGCATATTATAAGAATTACAGAATTCCGGAAGATGAACAGGAACAGAAGGATCTTCTGCGCTCTCTGATGAATGTACGGATGCCGAAGAAGATCAGTCAGGAATTTTTATGGATTCAGGACGAATATCTGACAGAGGAAAATAAAAAGGCAGGAGTCATAGATTTTACAGAGCTGTCTCCGACAAAATCAGATGACCGGATCTATCTCTGGCAGGGAGATATAACAGTACTAAAGGTGGACGCAATCGTGAATGCCGCAAACAGTCAGATGTGCGGTTGCTTTCGTCCAATGCATAATTGTGTGGACAATATCATTCACTCAAAGGCAGGAATAGAGCTCAGGCTGCGCTGTAATGATATCATGCAGGCGCAGGGACATGAGGAGCCGACCGGACAGGCAAAGATCACACCGGCATTTAACCTTCCATGTAAA
>ERZ833608.530-NODE-530-length-31321-cov-8.311648_pt1 | contig 31321 bp, 30 predicted proteins | sample MGYA00519694_ERZ833608 | MGnify/ENA primary metagenome ERZ833608 (study PRJEB31850, sample SAMEA3708742) | human gut metagenome | biome: human gut; feature: human-associated habitat; material: faeces | place: China | collected 2014 ... | reverse complement strand
TTCCGGCAGTAAATATCAGTCACTATAAAAGAAAATCACTTCAAACTTACTGCTTATACAGCACAAAATAGATTTCAGGCGGTAAAGATCGGAACAGCAAAACCAAAATACCACCCAGGAAGACAACAAAGTCATCCGGGTGGTATTTCACTAACTCTCAATTTATCGTCATTATTAAACGAAAGAACTACATTATTTATCCAATGATCATAACGCAGATCCCATGCAGATACTATCCGTTTTCTTTTGCAAAATATTCCTTTGTCATCTTCACTACAACGCCGGACAGCAGGAACACGGCAATCAGGTTGGGAATGACCATGAGTCCATTGAAAGTCTCGGCGATGCTCCACATGAGTCCCAGGTTCATGGTAGCGCCTACGATAGCTGTAAGGGAATACAGCACCATGAAAGGCATGTTGGAGCGGGAACCGAAGAGGAACTCGATACATCTCGTACCGTACAGTCCCCAGCCAATGATCGTCGAAAATGCGAAACAGCACATCGCCACGGCGGTAAAGATCGATACCCAGCTGCCGTAGACAGCGGTGAATCCACTGATGGTCAGCTCCGCACCGGCAGCTTTACCGTAATTTACGGGTACGCCACTGCACAGGATGACTAAAGCCGTCATGGTACAGATGATAATGGTGTCCACGAATACCTCAAAGATACCGAAGAAGCCCTGCTTTACCGGCTTTTTCGTGTCGGCACAGGCATGAGCGATAGATCCGGTACCAAGACCGGCTTCGTTGGAGAAGATGCCGCGGGATACGCCCTTTTTCATACTCATGAAGAAGCTTCCGACCACACCGCCGGTGACAGAGGCAGGATTGAAAGCACCTTCTATAATAGAAGCAAATACAGCAGGTACAGACTTAATATGGAAAATGATCACACCCAGTGCCAGCACGATATACATGATCGCCATGAAAGGAACCAGCTTGGAGGTGACATTGCCGATACGCTTGATGCCGCCGATCAGGATCAGGGCGATGATGATCGCCAGTGCCACGCCGATGATCAGGTTGACAAGCTTCACAGCATCTGCAGGCAGTACGTTAAAGCTGCTCAGGGCAGAATCAATGGCAGTAGTGATCGTGTTGACCTGTGTGGCATTACCGGTACCGAACACAGCCAGCACACCGAAAGCGGCGAACAAATACGCCAGGAAGTGCCATTTCTTATCCAGTCCGTTCTTAATATAATACATGGGGCCGCCTACCAGGTCGCCCTGTGCATTAGTCTCACGGAAGTGTACAGCAAGCGTTACCTCGGCGAACTTGGTGCACATGCCGAGCAGCGCAGATATCCACATCCAGAATACCGCACCGGGACCGCCAATGGCGATGGCACCTGCCACACCTGCCACATTACCGGTACCAACGGTAGCTGCGAGAGCAGTACATACCGCCTGGAAAGGTGTCAGAGCTCCGTCGGAGGCCTCTTTTTTCTTCATCATACGTCCCAGTGTCACCTTCATGGAATAGGGGAACTTGCGGATCTGCAGGAAGCGCGTCCGGATACTTAAATACAGACCGACACCGATGATACAGATCATGGCGGGGACACCCCAGATGAAATTGTTGACAACACTGTTGACTGCTTCAATTGTGGATAACATAGACGAAATCTCCTATCATTTGTGGATATAAGGCAAATACCTTTATAGATTAACATATTTTCACATATGCTGCCACAAAAATCTTGATTTCCGGGTAGCGTTGTATCATTGGATCTGTTTTGCCGAAAGAGAGAAATACTTGTTGCATGGAAGAAAATTCACAATTATTATAATAGAAAAGGGATAAATAAGGAGGAGCAAAATGGAAGCAGATATCAGATGGCTGGACGATCCACAGGTGTTCCGGGTCGGTCAACTGCCGGCCCACAGTGATCATCCGATCTATCAGGATGCGGAAGAAGCGGCAGAGGGCAGGAGTTCCCTGGTACAGTCTCTGGACGGGACCTGGGAGTTCGCCTATTCGGTGAACGCGAAAAGCCGGCCGGTGGATTTTTATCAGGAGAATACTGCAAATGTAGAATTCGATACGATCTGTGTGCCGGGACATATTGAACTGGCAGGTTATGACCAAATTCATTATATCAATAATATGTATCCCTGGGAGGGGAAAATCTACCGCCGTCCGGCGTATACGTTGGGGAAAGGTTTGGCAGAAGGTGCTTTCAGCGAAGCAGAGTATAATCCTGTAGGAAGCTATCGCAAGCGTTTTCACCTGGCGGAAGGTCTGCGGGGGAAAAGGGTGATCATCTGTTTTGAAGGCGTGGAACAGGCGATGTATGTCTGGCTGAACGGGCATTTCGTGGGATATGCAGAGGACAGCTTTACCCCCTCCGAATTCGATCTGACACCCTATATTAAGGAAAAGGACAACCTGCTGGCAGTGGAAGTACATAAGCGCAGTACGGCTGCTTTTCTGGAGGATCAGGATTTCTTCCGATTTTTCGGAATCTTCCGGAGTGTGGAATTATATGCCAAGCCGCAGTGGCACGTGGAAGACCTTTGGGCGAAGCCTTATTTTTCCGTAGAGGATGGAAAAGGCATGTTAGATGCAACGATCAAAATATCTGCTGAGGATGAAGGACAGCGTCCGGGCAAAATGCGTGTATGCCTGTCGGATGCCAACGGGAAATGCCTGTTGGAGCAGACACAGATTTTGCAGTCACAGGTGGAACAGATGTTGCACCTTCGGGAAACATTGGCAGAAAAAGTAATCCCTTGGAGCCATGAGAATCCGTACTTATATCAGCTGGAGATCACTCTGACAGACAGTGAGGGGGAAGTGACGGAAGTGGTGCCGTACAAAATAGGCTTCCGTGATTTTGTGCTGGATCCGCAGGATAAGGTAATGAAGCTGAATGGTGAGCGGCTGGTAATCTGTGGCGTGAACCGTCATGAGTGGAATGCAGCATCCGGCAGATGCATTTCAATGGAAGACATGAAATGGGATATTGCCTGCTTTAAACGCAACAATATCAATGCGGTCAGAACCTGCCATTATCCGGACCGCAAGGAATGGTACGGACTGTGCGATGAAGCCGGAATCTATGTGATGGCGGAGACGAATCTGGAAAGCCACGGTTCCTGGCAGAAGATGGGTGACACAGAGCCCTCCTGGAATGTACCGGCTTCTGTGCCGGAGTGGAAGGAAGCGGTAGTGGACCGCGCCAGAACGAATTTTGAATGTTATAAGAACCATCCGTCAATCCTGTTCTGGTCCCTGGGAAATGAATCCTATGCTGAGGATGATATCGCTGCGATGCAGCAGTTCTTCAAGGAAAACGATGACTTGCGTCTGGTGCACTATGAGGGTGTTTTCCATAACAAGGCATATGAGGATGTGATTTCCGACATGGAGAGCCGGATGTATGCATATCCGCAGGAGATTATAGATTATCTGGAAAACGATCCGAAAAAGCCGTATCTGTTGTGCGAATATATGCATGATATGGGCAATTCCCTGGGTGGAATGAATTCCTATATGGACCTGTTGGACCGTTTTGAGATGTACCAGGGTGGCTTTATCTGGGACTATATCGACCAGGCACTGTGGGTAAAGGACGAAGTGACGGGACGCAGAGTACTGCGCTACGGAGGAGATTTTGATGACAGACCCAGTGATTATGAATTCTCAGGGAATGGAATCTTATTCGCAGACCGTAGTGAAAAACCGGCAATGCAGGAGGTGAGATATTATTATGGCACTCAGAATCGTAATCGGTGATGTGACGATAGGTATACAGGGACAGGATTTTTCCTATATTTTCTCTGTGGGATGCGGAGGTATGGAGTCTTTATATAAGGATGGCAAAGAGTGGCTGTACAGGTCTCCCCGACCGGCTTTCTGGCGCGCGGTCACGGATAATGACAGAGGGTGTGGATTCGCATTCCGCAGCGCGGTATGGTCCGCGGCGGATCGTTTTGTACGCTGCAGCCGGGTAGAGGCCCGGATGGATGGAGAGGAGATTGCCATCCCGCTGGCACCGGCGAATAATAAATACACCGGAAAAGAGACCTGTGACAGATTCGAGATGATCTATACGTATGAGACGCCGACAGTTCCGGCCACGGAGGTGACAGTGACTTATACGGTGGAAACGGATGGCAGAATCCATGTGCAGGCAGAGTATCGCGGACAACAGGGTCTGCCGGAGCTTCCGGTATTCGGAATGAGGTTCCTGATGCCCACCGCAGCGGAGAGGTATACCTATGAAGGATTGTCCGGAGAGACCTATCCGGACCGTATGGCAGGAGGAATCCCCGGTGTGTATGAAGTACAGGGCCTGCCGGTGACACCTTATATGGTGCCTCAGGACTGTGGGATGCATATGCAGACCAAATGGCTGGAGATCGTCAGGAAGACTTCCCTGGATAATACAGACCGTGGAGGAAGAAGCAGCCGTTTGAAAATAACTGCGGAAGAGGGAAAAGACTTCGCATTTTCTTGTCTCCCCTATACGGCGCAGGAACTGGAAAATGCCATGCATCATGAAGAACTCCCTCCTGCCCGCAGGACGGTGGTATCCATCCTGGGAGCAGTGAGAGGCGTGGGAGGTATCAACAGCTGGGGTGCTGATGTGGAAGACATTTATCATATCAGCGGAGAGCAGGATATCTCTTACGGGTTCTGGATCGAGTGAAATACTTCCCCAATCGGTCCCTGAATCAGGAGATCCGCATTTTTGTCTCTGGGGGTCGCACTTTTGTTGATGACCACCAGCTTATCACCCTGAAAATAATCAATTAACCCGGCTGCGGGATAGACAGCCAGAGAAGTGCCGCCGATGATCAGGACATCTGCTTCGTGGATGTATCTGACGGCGGCATTTATCGTCTTTTCATCCAGTCCTTCCTCGTACAGGACCACATCCGGTTTAATGGTGCCACCGCATTTCTCACAGTGCGGTATGCCGGTGCTGTTTAAGATAGCATTCAGACCGTAGAACTGATGACATTTTTCACAGTAATTGCGAAGTACCGAGCCGTGAAGCTCCAGGACAGTCTTACTTCCGGCGGCCTGATGCAATCCATCGATATTCTGTGTTATTACAGCACGTACTTTTCCGGCACGTTCCAGCTCCGCCAGCTTTTTATGGGCGGCGTTCGGCTGAGCTTTTGGGAAGAGCATTTTATTCCGGTAAAAACGGAAAAATTCTTCCGGATGGGAACGGTAAAAGCTGTGACTCAATATGGTCTCCGGAGGATAGTCGTATTGCTGATGGTACAGACCGTCCACGCTGCGGAAATCCGGAATCCCACTTTCGGTGGAGACACCGGCACCGCCGAAAAATACAATGTTATCGTAGGTATCAATGATCTTTTGCAATTCCTGAATCTGTTCTTTCAAATTTTCCATAAGTTATTCCTCCTTCGTAAATTGTACCGATCGCCAGATATTTAAACAGCTGCAGCAGAATATAGACACCGCAGGAATAAAAGCTGTTGATGAATTTCTGCATATCTTCGGTAAACCATCCGGTAAACAGACCGCAGCCAAAACGCAGTAAAACAGCACTAAGCAAGATCCCGCAGCTTAGGATCCACAGTTCCAGATCGGTTCGGCCTCCATGGAAGAGTCCGTGGATCACGCGGACAGTCAGCACAAGGAGAGCAAGAAGAGCCAGCAAAAATACGGGCTTTCCAAACACCTGATAGAGGGCATTTATTTTGTTCAGAAGAGACACCATACCAGAACTATAGACTTCATTGAAATCATATAAGGTCTCGTCGGCAATGGAATCATAATCTGCCGCCTGGAACTGTGACAGTGTAGGATACACTGCCAGGCAGGAGGTAAATGCCTCCATACGGCGGATATCCGACAGACGCCCGGTGCTTTTGGCAGAGCTGCTTAGAGCACAGTCCGTATAACCGGCGATCTTCCATATATTTTGCAGAGTATCAGACAGGATACGCGGAATTTCCGAAGGTAATATTCCTCTGGATTGGGAGGAAAAATAGAGCGCACCGTCCTGCCTTTTTGTTAAATCACCCCGCTCTACTGCCGCATGGAGCTCAGAGAGAACGCTGCCGTAAAAGGTCTGCGCACTGACGGCATCTGGGGAATAGCCGGAGTCCTGTACCGCATCCCGTAACACCCAGCTGAAGTGGTCACCGGGGATCTCTCCGTTACTCGTAGACCAGTCTTCCACATAGGAATCTAATAGCGGCTGGAGCTGTTGCAGGGTCGGACTGACGGCCTCCGCTCTGGCAATCGTCTCCCTGGAGATCCAGATGTCGGAGCCTGCTTCCGTATTGCCCTGCAGATGATAGAACAGGGACATCAGTTCGGCAAAATTTCCCTCCGTGCGGTCGTTGGTCAGGAATACACCGTAGTGGACCTGATTGATGGCGGAAATCGTTATATTGCCGCAAAACAGAAGCAATATCGGCAACAGAAGTATGAAACATTGGAGCAAAAGCTGCCGTCCTGTCCGCTTTTTATGCAGTGCCAGTATCACATAGCCTACATTCCATACTGTCATGACAGCGATAAACGGCAGGATCCAGACGGAATCCTCTCGGATCTGCCAGAAAAAGGCAAGAGCCATGCCGGTCAGAACTGCCCAGGGAAGCTGCTTTTTCAAGGGAAGCTCCTTGCGCAGGGTAAGACCGATCATGCCGGAAAATACAACCAGCACCATTCCGGGAACAATAGCCATACGGTACAGGCGCTGTGTCACCAGCTGCGTCAGACTGATGGGAGAAAATAACAGAAGCAGATACAGGAGCGTCTGTCTATAGGGATTCTTCCATCTGACGGATAATGCGCGGACGAACAGCCAGGCACCCACAGCCTGCAGTAGAGCCAGCAGCACGGAATATGGCAGACATAATTTTTTCGCAAGAACCAGAAACATCGGATATCCGATCCCTTTGGCGAGAGCATAGGCGTCGTAGCTACCCAGCCATACGCCACTTAACAGATCGTAGGCATTCTCGAACAGCATCCGGTCGTCATAGCGTTGGTCGGCGAGGATCATATAAGGGATCCGTAGTCCGGCGAGTATCCGGAGGGCAGTAAAAAACAGCATTATGATAGGAAGACATTTTGTAAAATTTCTTTTCACCGTGGGTCTGCACATAAGAATCCTTCTTCTCTAAAGTATTATACTAATCAATTACATCACATTTTTCCGCAAGGTACAAGTCAGCCGATGCCGGTAAAAGAAAAATTTTTAAAAAATTAAGAAAACCCTAAACTATGTGGTATTGAGCCAGGTGCTGCAGATATGCTACAATAAGCCATAGGGAAAGATTGGAGGATGTATGAAGAGGGACCGCTTGATTCCGGTGGAAAAAAGTAAAAAAGTGATCTATCTGGATCCCAGAGGCAGAGGCGTGGATCAGAAGCACTACGGAGCAATGGCACTGTATGTTCTGGCGGTGCTGTGTGCGCTGTATTGTGTGGGAATCGGGCTGTTTGTCGGCTTTGGCAGTTATTTTTTCCTGATCTGGGGCGCGATCGCCGCGTTTTGTGCTGCGTGGGGCTGGATACTGACTCATAAATCCGTGCAGGAGAGAATCCCGCGCTGGATCCGTATGACGTTCCGCGGGCTGGTGGCAGCTGGAATGCTGTTACTTCTTATATTAGAAGGAATGATCTTCGGGCAGTTCGGCGCGAAAGCAGAGGCGGGAGCGGACTACGTCATCATACTGGGAGCTCAGTGGAAGACTACCGGCCCCAGCTATGTACTGCAGAAACGTCTGGATAAAGCCATAGAATACCTGAATGCCAATCCGGAGACGAAAGTCATCGTGTCCGGTGGACAGGGTTATAACGAGCCTGTCAGCGAAGCGGAGGGTATGAAAGGATATCTTGCGGATGCAGGAATCGATCCGGAGAGGATACTTGCGGAGGATGCTTCCACGAATACGACACAGAATCTGATCTACAGCGGAGAACTGTTGAATAAATCGGAGGACAGTGTGGTCGTTGTTACCAATAATTTTCATATGTTCCGAGCTCTTGCCATTGCGAAGAAGCAGGGATATCTGCATGTGGAGGGACTGTCAGCAGGAACTTATCCTCTCACCGTACCGAATAATCTGCTGAGAGAAGCTTTTGGCATAGTGAAGGATTTTATGGCGAACAACTTATAGGATTGTGGGAGTGCGTAGCACGAAGCAATCCGTAGGTATCAAAGTCGGGGGCCTTTGACCCCGACATCCTTATAATAAGGTTACAGGTACCGGCTGCGAAGTGCCGGCACAGGAGTGGACATACAGACAAGAGAGACGAGGAAGAGCGTTATGGATATTAATGTGGGAGATGTATTGAAACTGAAAAAACAACATCCCTGCGGAAGCAGAGAATGGGAAGTACTCCGCGTGGGAGCGGACTTTCGACTGAAATGTCTGGGCTGCGGTCACCAGATTATGATCGCACGGAAATTACTAGAAAAAAATGTGAAAGAAATCGTTGAAAAAGCTTGAAAAGTGCACGGGAATATGGTAACATGTTCTTTCGTGAGACACTTTATTCCTTGCTCATATGTGAAATATGGGCCAGAGACCAAAAGGAGGTAACTAACATGAACAAGTACGAATTAGCCGTTGTTGTTAGCGCTAAGATCGAGGATGATGAGAGAGCAGCCGTTGTTGACAAGTGCAAGGCACTGGTTGAGAGATTCGGCGGCAACATCACAGAAGTGGACGAGTGGGGCAAGAAGAAGCTTGCTTACGAAGTTCAGAAGATGAAAGAAGCTTTCTACTACTTCATCAGATTCGAAGCTGAGAGCACTGTTCCTGCAGAGATCGAGAGCCGTGTTCGTATCATGGACAACGTGATCAGATACTTATGCGTTAGACAGGACGAGGCATAAACAGAAAGCGAGAAGCGAAATATGAATAAAGTAATTCTTATGGGACGTTTAACAAGGGATCCTGAGGTGAGATATTCTCAGGGAGCTACCGCAACAGCGATCGCTCGTTTTTCCATTGCAGTAGATAGAAGATTTAAGCGTGATGGCGAGCCGGATGCTGATTTTATTAACTGTGTAGCGTTTGGTAAGACTGGTGAGTTTATCGAGAGATATGGCCACAAGGGAACAAAGTTCGTTGTGGAAGGACGTATCCAGACCGGCAGTTATACCAATAAGGATGGACAGCGTGTGTACACTACCGATGTAGTGGTTGAGAACGTAGAGTTCGCAGAGAGCAAGAATGCATCTGCCGGCAATAATGACGGTGGATACCAGAACGCTGGTTTTGGTGGTGGTAATAATGCCCCCGCTCCTTCCGGAGCCGGTGATGGTTTTATGAACATCCCTGACGGCATCGATGAAGAATTACCCTTTAACTAAGTTTCAGTGACAAGCGGAGCTGACACCCGCCTCTGCCCTGACAGATTCCGATAGGAGGTAATAATAATGGCTTTTAATAAGACTGAGAAGACCGATTCTCCGATGAGAAAAAAAGGCGGTATGCGCAGAAGAAAGAAAGTTTGCGTATTCTGTGGTAAAGATAATGTAATCGATTATAAGGATACAGCTAAGCTGAAGAAGTATGTATCTGAGAGAGGTAAGATCCTTCCTCGTCGTATTACCGGTACTTGCGCAAAGCATCAGAGAGCACTGACCGTTGCCATCAAGAGAGCACGTCACGTAGCACTTATGCCTTACGTAGCTGAATAATTCAGACTAAGATAGTAGTAAGAGACCAGCCGCAAAAGTGGCTGGTCTTTTTTCGACGTATGCAAGGAGACGAAGCGGCATGAGAAGAATACCAATCACAGATTTACATACACCGGAACTGGAGATTTACAACGAACGCAGGGAAATACAGCTGCTCCGCTATTACGAACCGGCTCCCGGGTTGTTCATTGCGGAGAGTGCAAACGTGATCCTGCGGGCGCTGACGGCGGGATACGAACCGTTGTCGCTTCTGATGGAACAGAGAGAAGCGGATTCCGAGAAGGGAAGAGAAGTCCTGGGGCGGATCATGGAGAGATCGGAGGAAATTCCTGTCTATGTGTCATCTAACGAGGTGTTATCCCAGATCTCAGGCTTCAAGCTGGCGCGTGGCATGCTCTGTGCCATGCGGCGGAGAGCTTTGCCGAAGATGGAGGAGCTGTGTCGGGATGCCAGACGCATCGCTATCCTGGAAAACGTCGTGAATCCCACGAATGTAGGAGCAATCTTCCGCTCCGCAGCAGCGCTGGGGATTGATGCGGTGCTCTTGACTGCAGGCTGCAGCGACCCTTTGTACCGTCGTGCGGCGAGAGTCAGCATGGGGACGGTATTCCAGGTGCCCTGGACATTTTTGGGGACGGAAGATTGGGCGGATCGCACGATGGCACAGCTGCGTGGCATGGGATACCGTACCGCAGCTATGGCGTTAAAGGAAGACAGCCTGTCACCGGATGCCCGGGTATTACACGAAGCGGAAAAGCTTGCAATTATTCTGGGGACGGAAGGGGAAGGCCTGGCAGCGGACACTATCGCAGACTGTGATTACACGGTCTGCATCCCTATGGCAAGAGGTGTGGATTCCCTGAATGTAGCGGCAGCCAGTGCGGTAGCATTCTGGGAATTATGCAGATAAGAGCGATTTTAACCCGAAATGCTGACAAAAAGCACAAATTTGACAGAGGAATATTGTCTATTCGTCAAAATAATATGGTGGCATAGTGGTATATTATTTGTTATAATAGAAGTTGTCGAACGCAAACATTGAGAGGTGTTCTTTGATGAAAAAACGAATCAGACTGAAGGGAAGAATCCGTACATATATTCAGTTCACCCTGTATCTGGGACTTCTGCTGCTGGCAATTGATGCCGCGGTATTTATGCTGGATTTTCGTGCCGGACTGCTTACTTTCGGATTTACGATCTTCTATTTTGCAATTACGCTGACATTGTATTTCTATAATAAACCGATCATTATGAATGAACTGATCAGTTTTGCCACGGAGTATGGACAGATCCAGCGGAAACTGTTGCGGGATCTGGAACTGCCTTATGCCCTTTTGGATGATTCCGGCAAGGTGATCTGGACGAACATTGCCTTTGAAAATGTGGTGCACCAGCCAAAGGGATATAATAAATCCATTACTTCCCTGTTCCCTACCATTACCAGGGACAGGCTTCCGGATGATTCCGGTGTGGATGAGGCACAGTACGAGCTGGAGTATGAAGGCTGTGAATACGTAGCAAAGTTCCGTAAGATTTCCCTGAAGGAAATGGCAGAACACAGCGATATGATCGATGCGGAAGGGTACAACGGCTATTTGATCGCGGTCTATCTGTTTGATGAGACCGCGCTGCACATCGCATTGCAGGAAGTGGATGATCAGAGCCTCACGGTGGGGATGATCTACCTGGATAACTATGAGGAAGCGCTGGAGAGCGTAGAGGAAGTCCGCAGGTCCCTGCTGATCGCATTGATCGACCGTAAGGTGAACAAATACATTGCTTCCCTGGATGGTATCAGTAAAAAGCTGGAGAAGGACAAATACCTCGTGATCATGCGGAAAAGAGCGGTGGCACAGCTGCAGGAGAGCCGTTTTGATCTGTTGGAAGAAGTGAAGACCGTTAACATCGGTAACGAAATGGCTGTGACTATCAGTATCGGTATCGGACTGGATGGTCTGACCTATGCACAAAATTATGAGTTCGCCCGTACTGCCATTGATCTGGCATTGGGACGTGGTGGTGACCAGGCGGTCATCAAGACTCCGGAGAGCATTACCTACTACGGTGGCAAGAGTCAACAGGTAGAGAAAAATACCCGTGTCAAGGCGAGAGTAAAAGCCCACGCCCTGCGGGAGATCATTACCGGCAAGGATCGCGTCATTGTTATGGGTCACCGGATGCCGGATGTGGATAGCTTCGGGTCTGCAGTGGGTATCTACCGGATTGCCCAGACTTTGGGCAGAAAAGCCCATATTGTACTGAACGAGGCGACGACTTCTGTTCAGCCTCTGGTAGAGCTGTTTAAGAATAATCCGGAATATGATGAAGATATGATCATCACCAGCCAGCAGGCAATTGATATGGCAGGCAGCAACACCGTACTGGTAGTCGTGGATGTCAATAAGCCGTCCATTACAGAATGCCCGGATCTGTTGCGCTTCTGTAAATCTGTAGTGGTTCTGGACCATCACAGACAGGGCACAGAGACTATAGAAAATGCCACATTATCCTATGTGGAGCCTTATGCATCCTCGGCCTGTGAGATGGTATCCGAGATCCTGCAGTACACTTATGACAATATCAAGATCCGTACGGAAGAGGCGGATTGTATGTACTCCGGTATCATGATCGATACCAACAACTTTATGACCAAGACCGGTGTCCGCACCTTTGAAGCTGCCGCATTTCTGCGTAGAAATGGCGCAGATGTCACCAGAGTCAGAAAACTGTTCCGTGAGGATGCTGCAGAATATAAGGCAAAGGCAGACGCAGTCAGCCAGGCAGAGATTTACAAGCAGTTTTTTGCCATCTCTCTGTGTACCGCGGAGGATCTGCCCAGTCCTACGATCATTGGGGCACAGGCAGCCAACGAACTGCTGAATATCAAAGGAATCAAGGCAAGTTTCGTACTCACGGATTATCAGGGTAAGATCTATGTCAGTGCCAGATCCATTGATGAAGTCAATGTACAGATCATTATGGAGCGTATGGGTGGCGGCGGTCACATGAACACCGCAGCGTGCCAGATGGAAGGCGTTGGACTAGCGGAGGCCATCGGCGTATTGAAGCATACCATTGACGATATGCTGGAATCCGGTGAGATTTAGAGATAGGAAAGGCAGGTATATAACATGAAAATCATTTTACTTCAGGATGAAAAAAAGCTGGGCAAAAAAGGAGATATCATTGAAGCCAGCGAAGGATATGCAAGGAACTATATTTTACCGAAAAAGATCGGTGTGGAAGCAACTTCCAAAAATATGAATGACCTGAAGCTTCAAAAAGCGAATGAAGAAAAAGTAGCACAGGAGAACCTGGATGCGGCAAAAGCTCTGGCAGCGGAGCTGGAGACTAAGCAGGTCATGGTTAAGATCAAAGCAGGAGAAGGCGGCAAGACCTTTGGCTCTGTATCTTCCAAGGAGATCGCAACTGCCTGCAAGGAACAGCATGGCATTGAAATCGATAAGAAGAAAATTGTACTTCCCGAGAGCCTGAAGAATTTTGGTTCCTATGAGGTGACAGTAAAGCTTCATCCTCAGGTGGCAGCAAAACTGACGGTGAAAGTTACGGAGGCATAGACAGGCCCATGCCGGCTATAGATGAAAATGTAATCAAAAGAATAATGCCCCACAGCCTGGAGGCAGAACAGTCGGTGATCGGATCTATGTTCATCGATACGGAGGCAATCGCTGCCGCGACGGAACAGATCTCGGGAGAGGATTTCTACAATCGTCAGTACGGTATTGTATTTGACACGATCGTGGAATTGAACAACGAGGGAAAACCGGTGGATTTTGTTACCCTGCAGGATCGACTGAGATCCAGGGAAGATGTGCCGCCGGAGGTCAGCGGACTGGATTTCCTGACGAACCTGATCGCATCGGTGCCCACCTCCGCTAACATTAAGTACTATGCCGGTATTGTTGCGGAGAAAGCAACCCTCAGACGACTGATTCGTACCAACGAAGAGATTGCCAATACCTGCTACAGCGGGAAAGAAAGTCTGGATACAATCCTGGAGAGTACCGAGAGCAAGATCAATGAGGTGGTACAGAAAAAGAATGTAAAAGAGTTCGTCCCGATCCGTACGGTGGTTATGAATGCTATGGACAAGATCGAGAAGGCATCCAAGCTTCACGGAACTGTTACAGGTATTGCCACCGGATTCATTGATCTGGATTATCGTACTGCCGGTATGCAGCCCTCTGACCTGGTGCTGATCGCCGCCCGTCCTTCCATGGGTAAGACAGCGTTTGTGCTGAATATCGCGCAGCATGTGGCTTTTAAGCAGAATCTGCCGGTAGCCATATTCAGTCTGGAAATGAGTAAGGAGCAGTTGATCAACCGTATGTTTTCCCTGGAATCCAGCGTGGATGCACAGAAGCTTCGTACCGGCCAGCTGAATGACCAGGAGTGGGAGCGGCTGATCGAGAGTGCCGGTGTCATCGGTAAATCCAAACTGATGATTGATGACACGCCGGGCATCAGCATTGCAGAGCTCCGCTCCAAATGCAGAAGAATGAAGCAGGAAAATGGACTGTCCATGATCATCATCGACTATTTGCAGTTGATGTCAGGCAGCGGCGGCAGAAGCAGCGACTCCAGACAGCAGGAGATCTCCGATATTTCCCGTTCCTTAAAGGCGGTAGCCAGAGAGTTATCCGTACCGGTGCTGGCTCTGTCCCAGCTGAGCCGAGCGGTAGAACAGAGACCGGATCATCGGCCGATGTTGTCCGACCTGCGTGAATCCGGAGCTATCGAGCAGGATGCCGACGTGGTAATGTTTATTTACCGTGATGATTATTACAACCATGATTCACCGGACAAGGGTATTTCCGAGATCATCATTGCCAAGCAGAGAAACGGTCCGATCGGAACCGTACAGCTGGCATGGCTGCCGGAGTACACCAAGTTCGCTAACCTGGAAAACGACAGAAAAAAAGATTTTTAAGTATCCTGCGAATACAGAATATAAAACACGAAAGAGAACAAGTAAGGGAAATTCCCCTGTACCTGTTCTCTTTTTTATTTCACATTTTCATAATATGACAATTTAGAAAAGGAGAGATTATGGGAGAGTATTTATTGATTTCGGATGCAGCAAAACAGGTAAAGGTGGAGAGCCACGTGCTTCGTTACTGGGAGGAAGAACTGCACCTGCCCATCAAGCGTAACGAATTGGGGCATCGCTATTATACGAAAGAAGATGTAGAACGCTTCAAAGAGATCAAGAGCATGAAAGAAAGGGGATTACAGTTGAAAGCAATTAAAATGATATTAAAGGATGGGAAGCTGGATGTACTGCCGGAGGAAACGACAGAAAAAGAAGCAGCTGCCGCACCGCGTATGGCAATTGAAATTGTAGATGAGACAGTGAAGAAAACAGTACCATCACCGGTGCAGGAGACCTCGCTGACAGGCGAAAACCGGGAGGAGAAGGTTAAAAGACTACAGTGGATTCTGCAGCAGATGATCCGTGAAGCCGTAAAAGAAAATAATCAGGAGCTATGTCGGGAATTAAAGGAGAGCATGGTCAAAGAACTGGATTATCAGTTCCGCAGCAGAGAGGAGCGTGAGGAAGAGCGGGATCGCAGGCTGGAACAGCGCAGCGAAGAATATTATCAGAAGATGGACGAGTTGTTACGGAAAAAGACCAAAGGACGGTTGCAAAAACAGCCAAAAGATACACCTGTGAATCCAAAAGAGAATGAAAAACATAAAGCAGAAAAAAAGAAAAGGCATTTCATTTTCTGAAATGCCTTTCCAGGGTTGCATTTTAAGTCGGAAATTAATCCTCTGCGATAGCACCAACGGGGCACTGACCTGCGCAGGAACCGCAGCTGATGCACTTATCTGCATCGATTTCGAACTTTCCGTCGCCCATGCTGATAGCACCAACGGGGCACTGTGCTTCACAAGCTCCACATGCTACACAAGCATCACCAATAACAAATGCCATAATCTTTTCCTCCTATTTTGCGTGTATCAAATCATATTGTTTGATACAAATTTATCAATATAACTATTAGTATTGTAATATAAATAGGACTTGAATACAAGTCTTATTTAGTATTTTTTATCATTAGTTACAGTTGTTTATTTATATTTATTGAACTCCAGGATCTTCTTCGCATTCTGAATTCTCTCCTCGGTGGGGGGCTCCACACCTTCCAGCTTATAGGGGATTCCCAGCTCTTTCCATTTGTATGCCCCTAATGTGTGATAGGGAAGAACTTCTACCTTCATAACGGTATCCAGAGTGTCAATGAATTCTCTTGTTTTCTTCAGATATTCGTCATTGTCAGTGATTCCGGGTACCAGTACATGACGGATCCACATGGGGATACCCTGTTCGGAGAGGTATCTTGCGCAGTCCAGAATGTTTTTGTTGGTATGGCCAGTGAGTTTTTTGTGCTCCGCATCATCAATATGCTTGATGTCCAACATGACAAGATCGGTATATTTCAGTAATTCGTTGAATTTGGAGAAGAAGGGCTCTTCTCTGGTAAAAGGCTGTCCGGAAGTATCAAGGTTGGTGTTGATGCCTCTCTCGTGAGCCTTACGGAAGAGATCGATCAGAAAATCGATCTGTAATAAAGCTTCGCCGCCGCTGACGGTGATGCCGCCTTCTTTGCCCCAGTAGCTGCGGAAACGCTCTGCCTTATCCAGAAGCTCGTCTGCTGTCATCAGATTGTCAGTGTCGGGATTCCAGGTATCTACATTGTGGCAATATTGACAACGCATATTGCAGCCCTTGAGGAAGATAAGATAGCGGATTCCGGGTCCGTCTACTGCGCCGAAGGATTCTAATGAGTGAATTCTGCCTTTGATCATTGTAATAATCTCCATTCTCTGCCATGCAGGCAGCTGAGGGGTGGTGGTTTTCTGAATAGTATATCCAAAAAGGGACCGGACATTACTGCCCGGCCCCATATACATCAATTATCTCAAAAACTGTAAGAATTACAGACTCTTATGGCAGGTTCTTGCGATAACATCATCCTGCTGCTCCTTGGTCAGGCTGATGAACTTAACAGCATAACCGGATACACGGATGGTGAAGTTAGCGTACTCAGGCTTCTCAGGATGAGCCTGTGCATCTAACAGCTTCTCGGTACCGAATACGTTAACGTTGAGGTGATGAGCACCACGATCGAAGTAACCATCCATTACACGTACCAGAGTTTCTTTCTGCTCGTCAAGGTTGTGACCAAGAGCGGAAGGAGCCATAGTCTGGGTATTGGAGATACCATCCAGAGCATACTCATAAGGCAGCTTAGCTACAGAGTTCAGAGAAGCCAGCAGACCACTCTTCTCAGCACCGTAGGAAGGTGATGCACCGGGAGCGAACGGTGTGTAAGCTGCTCTACCATCGGGCAGAGCACCGGTAGCCTTACCATATACAACGTTAGAGGTAATGGTCAGTACGGAAGTGGTAGGCTCAGAATTTCTGTAGGTGTGGTTCTTCTTGATCTTCTCCATGAAGGTCTTCAGCAGCCATACAGCGAATTCATCAGCTCTGGGATCATCGTTACCGTACTTAGGGAAGTCGCCTTCGATCTTGAAGTCTACAGCACAACCCTGGTCATCACGGATAACCTTAACCTTAGCATACTTGATAGCGGACAGGGAGTCAGCTACATGGGACAGACCTGCAATACCGGTTGCGAAGGTTCTTCTTACATCGGTATCGATCAGAGCCATCTCAGCTGCTTCGTAGTAGTACTTATCATGCATGTAGTGGATCAGGTTCAGGATGTTAACATACAGAGATGCACACCAGTCAAGCATGATGTCATATTTATGCATAACTTCGTCGAAATCAAGGTACTCGGAAGTGATAGGAGCGATTTCAGGACCACACTGCATATGTTTGCCGTCCTTGTCCAGATGCTTCTCATCCTTACCACCGTTGATAGCGTACAGTAAGCACTTAGCCAGGTTAGCACGAGCACCGAAGAACTGGATCTCCTTACCGGTCTGAGTAGCGGATACGCAGCAGCAGATGCTGTAGTCATCACCCCAGATAGGCTTCATAACGTCATCGTTCTCGTACTGGATGGAAGAAGTATTCACAGAAATCTTAGCTGCGTACTTCTTAAAGTTATCAGGCAGAGCGCTGGAGTACAGAACAGTCAGGTTCGGCTCGGGGCTGGGTCCCATGTTCTCCAGAGTATGCAGGAAACGATAGTCGTTCTTGGTAACCATATGACGGCCGTCCATGCCGATACCACCAACTTCCAGAGTAGCCCATACGGGGTCACCGGAGAACAGCTGGTTGTAAGAAGGAATACGAGCGAACTTAACCATACGGAACTTCATGGTCATATGGTCGATCAGCTCCTGAGCTTCTTTCTCGGTCAGGGTGCCTTCCTTTAAGTCTCTCTCAATATAGATGTCCAGGAAAGTAGAGATACGTCCAACGGACATAGCTGCACCGTTCTGGGTCTTGATAGCTGCCAGGTAACCGAAGTATAACCACTGGATAGCTTCCTTAGCGGTGGTAGCGGGACCGGAAATATCGTAGCCGTAGATCTTAGCCATTTCCTTCATTCCCTGCAGAGCCTTGATCTGATCAGCGATCTCTTCTCTCAGACGAATGATTTCCTCGGTCATAACGCCGGTACCGCAGTTCTTCTTATCCTTCTTCTTCTGCTCGATCAGGAAATCGATACCATACAGAGCAACTCTTCTGTAGTCGCCTACGATACGTCCACGACCATAGGTGTCGGGAAGACCGGTAACGATATGGGTATGACGAGCAACCTTCATTTCATCGGTATAAGCATCAAATACTGCCTGGTTGTGAGTCTTGTGATACTCATTGAAGATCTTGTCATATTTTTCATTTACTTCGTAGCCATAGGTGCTTGCTGCCTGCTGAGCCATCTTAATACCACCATAAGGCATGAATGCTCTCTTTAAAGGCTTGTCTGTCTGCAGACCAACGATCTGCTCCAGATCCTTCATAGATTCATCAATATAGCCAGGGCCATAAGCGGTCAGACTGGATACGATCTCTGTTTCGCATTCCAGAACGCCGTTATGCTCACGCTCTTCCTTCTGTAACTCCTGAAGTCTGCCCCAAAGCTTATCAGTTGCTTCGGTAGGTCCCTCCAGGAAGCTCTCATCTCCATCATACGGAGTGTAGTTGGTCTGGATGAAGTTACGTACATTGACGTCTACATCCCAGTGGCCATCTCTTTTAAAGCCTCTCCATGCTTCTGCCATGAAAATTTACCTCCTTCTAGTAAAAACAATTAATATTATCAACTGAGAGTACCAGTTGCGCTGGCGTCCCAAGCTGTTTCTTTACGATAAAAGTGTACTACCTGACAAGGGTAAGTGTCAACAGTTTTAGGTAATGTACGCGCTTTTGTACATCAGCTCTGACATAAAAAGACTATCCCCTGGTGAGGGCGCTTGCGCACAAAGCACGAAAACCTCTTTTTCATGGACAAAGCGCACCAACATGAAATAAATGTGAGCCGCGAAGCGGCGCCATTCGCGAAGCAAATGCTTTTATGAATGCGGTGTGCGGTATAGCTGATCCCGGGGGAGGAACAAATGCTGATGTACAAGAATATTCTTGTAATCTTTTGGGGAAAGTATTATACTAAAAAAGCCTTATACGGCAGAAAGGAGACCGATATGACCGGAGTAACAAAAGACATGACCATTGGCGAGATCTTACGTGCCAATCCTGAAGTAGCTCCCGTACTCCTCGATGCAGGAATGCATTGCCTGGGATGCCCTGCTTCACAGGGAGAGACCCTGGAAGAGGCAGCTATGGTACATGGCATTGATGTAGATGAGCTTATGAAAGTGATCGAGGAGCTGTAAGCGTTGTATGTCTGTTTTGGAAACATCACCTGACCGGGGCACACAGGTGAAACAAAGTATTTATGGAATTTCATAGCTCAGATTTCCGCGCAATCGAAATGTGTCCGCCGATTGCGCGGATTTGAGAAATCTAAAGAATTCAAGGAACTCAGATCATCGGCCTCTGGCCGTCTTTTTTTACCTTTTTCCCTTAGATATATTATCTGATCCGACATTATGAAGTATGACTGGCCCGGTAGATTCTTTCAGGGGAGGCTAATTCTGTGGTACTTTCAGTTCCCAGCCTGAATAAATCAGAGCAGGGTCGCGGATCAGTTCCCGGTTCAGGGAGATGATCTCGGACACGGAGCAGCCGTACTCTCTGGCGATTTTCCAGAGGGTGTCGCCCTGTCTGACGATGTATCTCCCACTTTTCTTATTCTCAGGCAGAACAGCATCGGGAGTGCTGCCTGAGACGGGTGCTCCGCTTTTGGGGATTTTAAGCTGCCAGCCGGCGTGGATCCGGTTCGGGTTCTTGATCCGATCACTGTTGGCTGCCACGATCTCGGTTATGGAGCAGTTGTATTTTCTGGCGATTGCCCAGAGAGTGTCCCCCGCCTGTACGGTATAGGTCAAATAAGAGGTGGTGTTTTTCACGACAGGAGCGGGGACATCAAGGTCAGTCTGTTCTCCGGAGCCGTTGTCGTCAGTCTTATATTGCTCTACGATATTGTTGGTGTCGTTGCCGGGAATGATGGGAGTCGTGTTCTTCGTCCATTTTGCATAGAATGTTTTATTTCCCGTTTCGGTAGCAGAGATCTCTGTAATGGGAGAGCTGGAAAAACTGCTGTCCGCGTACCAGCCGTCAAAGCGGTATCCCTCGCGGGTCATATCATTGGCGGTCGGAAGAACTGCCCCGGTGCCGTAAGTGTAGCCGGTTACTTCTTTTCCGCTGGCAATCGTACCGCCGTCTGTCTGCAACGTTACGGAATAGGTGGAGAGTTCCCATTTTGCCTTGAGGGTCATGGTGTATCTGGCTTTATCCGTGTCAAAGTTCCATTTTGTTTCCGTACCGTTGTTATCATAATACCAGCCTTCAATACTATGCCCTTCTTTGGTGGGAACAGGATCCGGTGCGGTGAGTGTCGCTCCGTCCTTGCTCCAATTAACTTCCTGGGTGATGCTCTGATCTCCATTGTCCGGGTCAAAGGTGATCACGAGCGTACCGCTCAGATTGGCCTGACTGAAATCGCCGCCTGAAATCGTACCATCATTGTTCGTGATCGTACCGGTAAATGTGCCGCCGTTAATGGTACCGCTGCTCTCATTTATGACCTCATTCGTGAATGTGCCCTTCCGGATGGTGCCGGTGTTGGTCACTTTGCCATGGAACTCAGTGCTGCCGGCGGCACCCTCACTGCCGGTGATCGTGCCGGTGCCGTACCTGTTGGTATCGTTCGTCATTGTGCCGGCTATTTCGCCGCCGTCCGCATTTAGGATGCCAACGTTTGTTACATCTGTATAGATTTTTGCATTGCTGTTTATAGTAAGAGTAGTCTTCTGACTGGAAGTATTGTATACAGAGCTTGCATCATCCGGATTATCCGGATCACCGATCGTGCCTCCTGTCATGGTGAACTGATTATCATTCCATACCCCGCCGCTTGAAGCATACTGGGTGGTGGTGCTGATGCTGGCTTTAATCGTACCGTCTGACATAATAAAGGATCCAGAGTTGTACACACCGCCGCCGTATAATCCTGTGCATGTACGGATTGTTCCGCCGTTCATGATAAAGCGGCCGATGATATTTGAATTCCACAGGGCGCTGATATCTACACCACCACCCCCGGATAGTGCGTTGCAGTTGCGGATCTCAGAGCCGGAACCCATGGTGAATGTGCACCCCGGGGAGATAGACACACCGCCGCCGCTTTTTGCCGCACAGCCGATAATACTTCCGCCCGTCAAGGTGAATGTGCTGCTCTTGCCGATGGCAGAGTCATAGGCAAGGTGTACACCGCCGCCGAGATCAACTGCCGAGCATCCGACGATGCTGCCACCGGTCATGGTCAGTGTACCGCCGGCATTAACAAGCACACCGCCGCCATCACTGTGGGCAAAATCACCGCCACCGCCCGTAATAACCCCACCGGAGACGATTTCCGAGCCGTTATCGTCCAGTTTCCACATGTCAATGTACCAGACCAAATCTTTACATTGTGGGTTAAATTTGTGTTGTGTGGTTTTGTTGCTGTCCTGAATCGTCAGATTGCCGCCCGACTCTACCTTGATTACGCTGAAGCCGCCGGTCATTTTCAGTACATTACCGTTCAAATCCAGTGTTACAGTACGGTTGACCGTCAGTGTAGAGCTGATATCGATATCCTTCTTCAGTGTGATCCCAGAAATACTGCTATTTGCCAGTGCGGAAGTCAGTTCCTCCGCTGTCGTCACCTCTGCCACACGGTTTGCGGTCAACGCAGACACGGACAGTCCGTTCAGCATCGCGGCAGCTTCATTTCCCGATGCGCTTTCCGGGGATCCCGGACCCTCTGTGGATGTCGGGGGATTCGTCAACTGTCCGGTTTCTGCTGCCGATACCGGCGTGGAGACCAGAGAAAATACCATGGAACTGCAAAGCAGCGCCGCATAGAACCGAATTTTTTGCTTTTTCATGAATTTTTTTCCTCCCATTGTTGTGATGCGTTTCCTTTTCCCATGCCTTGTCCGCGGTGTTCTCTTTCCCGGAGTCTGATACACAGCACAGTGATCATGACCGCCGTAGCGAAAGAAATTACCCCCACCAGCACATAACCGCCGGCGTTTTCATGCAGCAGGATAGAACCGTACATTCCCCGGGCGGTGATCTGCGTCTGGCCGGCTGCAGTGTACACCGTTCCCACAAGGAACGCAGACAATGCCGTGCACAGGGCAGACAGCCGGCAGATCCCGCGGCGCTTCTTCCGGCGATATTTTTCATGCACCCGTTTTTTCACCAGTTCGACCCGCTTTTCTGTATCATACATATTGTTGAAAACCTCCCTTCGGAAAGTAAAGTCATAAAATACATATGCCCTTCATCTAATTAGGTACAAAAAAGCGAAAAAACTCTCACCTGAAAATCAAATTTTTTGAAAAAAACAGGAGCTGCCGACAGCAGCTCCGCAAAAGACAGGATTCAGTTGTGACTCTGGGGCAGGCGGACAATCAGTTTTCCCACCGTCAGGATCAGCACAGGCAGAATGTATGCGATATACTGTATCGCACCGCCATAGGCGATCAGAAGATTATAAATTGCATGAAAAGTGATGGCTGCCCCGAGCAGACCGCAGGTTCCGGCGATCTTCAGCCAGGTGCGCTGCCATACATATGCCAGTCCACCGCCGACGATGGCACCACAGATCACGTGCATGGCACCCGTTCCAATGCCCCGGAAAAAGATAAAGGAAAAATGTCCGGCTCCGTTTTGAATCAGATAGCAGACATTTTCAAAGGTGGCAAAGGAAAGTGCAACGATGATGGAAGCATTTTTTATCGGCACCGGTTCAGGCTCAAATACAAGAAGATAAAAGAGCAGCGGCAGGAGTTTCATCACTTCTTCTACCACAGGTGCGATCTCTGCGGTGGCGGCAAGCGTATCCGCTGCGTAAAGAGCGGCAAAGAAGGTATTGATGTAAGCAGAGAGCAGGCATGCCCCCATTCCTGCAAGACAGCACAGAAAGAATTTGGCCTGCCGCCTACCCATGCACAGGGCGGCGATCAACAGGGGTGAGGCCATACAGATAAATACATTTTCAATATAGGTCATGTCCGCACCGCCTTTCCTGTGGCAGGCAGCAGCCCGAAAAGGCAGAACGTCAGCAGAAGATCACACCAGCAATAGGGACTGAAGATAGAGTCGCCCGGCCAGAAGCAGCCGGAGGTCCACAGAGCGTATTCTACCGCAACATAGCAGAGGATTCCGATGTGAAAATACCGCAGGTTCCGTCCTTTTCCCGTCTGTGTCTCTGCGTAGACAAGACCGTGGATGGAACGATAGGAGACAAGGATCATCATGCCGCACCAGAGCAGGTTGGAGAGAATGTCACCAAAGGTACAGTAAAATGCGCACAACGGAACTCCGATCAGCGGAGCCAGCAGGGATTTCCGACAGGAAAAGCTTCTTTCCTCCGGGGAGGAGAGAGTATATTGTAGGAGATAGAGAAAAATAACGCTGGAGACCCAGCCGAATTCCGATACATAAAAGATCCGTGGTGTTTCGGAAAACAATAACAGATACAATGTCCAGTACAGGGAACCCAGTGCGAAACAGCCATAAAAGCAAATCAGCAGAAAATATGACAGTGTCCGATGTCTCAGAAAACGAATGCCGCTCAGACAGAAGCCCAGCATGGTAACGAAAAATTGCAAAAGATTAATGATCAATTCCATTGGCGCGGTCCCCCCTCTGCTCTGCCTGATCTTCTTTGTCCAGCAGATGGACACGAAAACACAGGATCGTCACGCATACGCCGAGAAGAAATGAAAGCACCCCTATTATGATATATTCAGGTGCAGCACCTCCGCCGAGGATCGTTGCCGCCGTTTCATATCCGGAGGAGTTCCCCGGCACCATTTGTCTGGAAATCCCGGACATGACAAAGGAAGCCCCGAAGATCACAGCAAGGCATGCCGCTATGCAGGAAATAGCAACGATCCGCCGCTGTTTTCGTTTTTTTTGTCGTTCTTTTTCCGTAATCCTTCGTCGGACTTCTGCGATCCGTTCCTCATGACTCCGCATTTGTTATTCCCTCCCGTTCCAATAATCCCCGCAGACGCTCTTTTCCCCGGTACATTATATTAGTGATCTGCTTCACGCTTTTTCCCATAACTTCAGCGACCTGCCGGTAACTCATACCCTCAAAATAGGTCAGATAAAGAGCTTCTCTGTAATCCGGATGCAGTTCACCCATGCATAAATGCAGAATCTGATTTCGTTCTTTTGTCCGGATCACCTCATCCACCAGTTTCCCACCTTCCGGCTCTTTGGTCAGATCATCAAGACAGAAGTGATGTCGCCGGATGCTTTTATGGCGCAAAGCTAAATGGCGCGCAGCTTTATACAGGTAAGCCCTGAATCCGCCATCCCGGATATGGGGCCTTTTGGCGAACAGGTAGGAAAATACTTCTATCATCAGGTCCTCCGCCTCGTGAATGTCATGCAGATAGCCGTTGATGTATAAGGTCAGTGGATTGTCGTATTTTCTTATCAATTCTTCCAGCCCTGTTTCATCGCCGCTTAAATATTGTCGGTATAATTCTTCGTCGGAAATCATATCGTGTACATCCTTTCCACTGTAACCGGCGTTTTGATCCTTTGTAATTCCGAATGTGTATGGAATTGCGTAAGCTGCATTGCAACGGAGCAATTCATGTATTAAATTTATTATATGCGAATAAGACTATATTTTCAAGTTACGCGTTTCCCAGCTTCTTTTCTACAGACTCTCGCTGGGAGAGACAGGTATAAAACAACCATAAAAATAAGAAAGTCCCCACAGAGTGGGAACTCTCCTGAATGTTACAATCTGTTGTTACATTGAAGTATTAGAAAGACGCTGTAAAGCATGTTCGGCGATCAGTGTGGAACAATGTTCCTCAAGAAAAGTAAGGCTTGCCGGTGTGGAACGCTTGGGAATACCGTATTCAGAGATGACATTGCAGACACGGTCGAAGACCTCGCGATCTTCTTCGCCCTGCGTCAGGATCAGATAATACCCGTCGGTACCCTCTTCGTGATACAGAGTGCTGAGCCCATGATAATGGCTTCCGGTTATTACTGCCGCATTGATCACCTGTTTCAGAGATTCCATACGGAACAGGCGGGAACGTACACTGTCACTCTCCTCGGGAGCGGACGCGGAAGGAGCTTCGGGAGCGTTTGCGGTATTGTCTTCGCTCTGGATACGGCGGAACAGATCCAGAACCTCGTCTGCAGTGCTCTCATCACTGTCCTCATCACTTTCTTCCGTAACGGAAGGAGCAAAACGGGAAAAGCGGGTATCCAGTTCATCCGGGTCTTCTACTTTGGTAATGATCAGCACGATGCAGTCCGCATTGAGCGGGATGGCCTCGATCATCAGAGGGATGTCTTCGGCTTCAAAGCCAAATTCAAAATTGGCCTGCTGCATCATGTCACGGAATAGGGATTTTGCCTTTTCCGTACCGTAGGCAAGCTCACTTATTTTTAATTCGCGGCTGGCGAGATCCTCGCGGGTCAGCGTGCAGCGAATCTGATTTTCATTTACTTTTTCTATTTTCATGCGACAACACTTCCTTTCTGCCTTCGCATTGGTATGGTATATAGCTTATACTTTCCCTATATTTTAGTCAATAGAAGCCTTTCACAGTTTAAAAAAATTTAATAAAAGAGCTTGTCAAACAAGACATTACAGTATATAATCTCACCTATAGATGCCTCTGATACTCTGGTACGGAGAGGAGGCTGACGGATTTCTTATTTTCTTGTTGATTTACGAGGAACGATTCGTTCCGTTTCATCCCATTTTTATTTGCATTCACAGAACGATGGAGAGCATTTATTGTTTTGTAAAATATAGTATGGAGATGTCTTACAGGCGTATACGTGTCTGGTCATAATATTTCAACGAAATTTTTCACAATCATAATTCCAATGTTTTATTTGAACTACCTTAAAGAAGTACCGTCAGAGGCATTTATATTCATACAAGTACCGGAAAACGCAGCAGAGGGATAAGTGTTTCACGAATACTTTTGGTCCAAAGCTGCTGTGGATGGCCCGGAACTGTCATTTAGGAGGTGTCAGCGCCCGTATGGCCGGAACGGTCAGAGGGGAAGGAACATACGCTGCGGGACCGCAAAATGGGATTGCCTCTCTGGCTGTGTCCTGCAGTGTGTGACTGAATGAGTATTGTTCCTTGTATTATATGCGGGAATTGTGATAGAATAAGACTGTTCTGCCGGGAGACGGACGGAACGAAAGAAGAGGCAAGAACAATGCGGGGAATCCCCCGCGGATGGGAGCACATATGAAGAAAAAAGTATTACCGGTGATCGTGGCGATCCTGCTGATCCTTGTGATCGGTGGCTGCGCACTGGGCAAAGTGCTGTTGGATAAATATTCCTACAGCAAGGAAGAAGCCGACTGGAATGAATTCTATCAGGTGTCAGAGAACGACAGGAGTGCCATTATTTTACAGAATGAAATGGTGGAGGAACAGGCACTGATCAAAGACGGTGTGTGCTATTTCGACCTGGCAACTGTTCATAAATATTTGAACGAAGTATTTTATGCGGATATGACAGAGAATCTGTTGTTATATGCTACTCCGACAGAAGTGATCCGGACAACATTCGGAGAGACTGCATATACGACAACGGAAGGAACACAGGAAGCCGGTTATGTGATCAGCTTCACGGACGGAGATAACGTATATGTGGCAGCTGACTATGTAAAACTGTTTACGAATTATTCCTATGAATGTTATGACAGACATGTACAGGTCAATACCGAATGGGGAACCAGGCAGGTAGCACAGCTGAAAAAGGATACCGCAGTCCGGCTGAGAGGCGGCGTAAAGAGCCCGATCCTGACACAGGCAGTCAAGGGAGATACCCTTGAGATACTGGAACAGATGGAGACCTGGAGTAAGGTAAAGACAGCGGATGCAGTCATCGGATATGTGGAAAATAAACGCCTGGGTGAGATCACGGAGGAGATGGAAACACCGGTGACAGATTATCAGGCACCGGAGTATACATCCCTTACCGCAGACAGCAAGATCTGCCTCGGCTGGCATTCCATAGGAGGTGTCGCAGGTAATGATACCTTATACTCTATGGTGTCCGGCACGAAAGGAATGAACGTGATCGCACCTACCTGGTTCAGTATGACGGATGAAAACGGAGCGTTCCGAAGCTTTGCAACAGCGGGTTATGTAACGACCGCCCATCAGATGGGACTGCAGGTGTGGGGTGTGCTGGATAATTTTAATTATGCGAATGAAAACGGCATATCTATCAGTACATTGAATATGCTGTCATCCACCACGGCCAGACAGAACCTGGTGAAAAATGTGACGGATACGGCAGTGGGACTGGGACTTGACGGGATTAACGTGGATTTCGAACAGCTGAGCAGTGACTGCGGACCGCATTATGTGGAGTTCTTAAGAGAACTGTCGATAGAGTGCCGCAATAAGGGACTGGTACTGTCAATCGATAATTATGTACCTTTTAATTTCAATGACTACTATCGCCTGGATATTCAGGGAGAAGTTGCGGATTATGTGATCATCATGGGATATGATGAGCACTGGCACGGAAGCAAGGATCCCGGAAGTGTTGCAAGCATCAGCTATGTATCGGACGGACTGGATAGAACGCTTCAGGAAGTACCGGCGAATAAAGTAGTGAATGCACTTCCCTTCTATACGATCCTGTGGAAGACGGAAGGAACGGATGTGACAGACGAATATATCACAATGCGCAATGAAGCAGACTTCATGAGCAAAGCAGGCGTGAGTGCAGAATGGGATGAAGTGACCTGCCAGAATTATGCGGAATGGACTTCCGGTAGCGTAAATTATCAGATCTGGCTGGAGGATGCGGAATCCATCGCTGTGAAGCTGAATATGATGACTACCAAGAATATCGGTGGTGTGGCAGTATGGAGACTCGGCTACGGAACACAGGCAGCCTGGGAACTGATCAACGCCTACCTGCAATAATAAGCAATATAAAATGCCTGGCCGTTTTGGCCAGGCATTTTGTGCTCTTATAATGTAATTATGCGTTTTTCTTACGAAGTGCATATCCGGATACAACACAGAGAACTGCGGCACCCAACAGATAAATAGCAAGAGCGCTTTCACCGGTCTTGGGCACATCATCGTATGCGGAAGAGGAAGCGGTGGGCTGAGCGGTTGCAGCGGGCTGAGCAGTTGCAGCAGGCTGAGCAGTTGCAGCAGGCTGTGCAGCTTCGGTGGCGGCAGCGGGAGCGGTCTTGCTGTAATATTGTGCATCGGTTCTTAAGGCGCCATCCTCGGTGTACAGCTTATTGGCTGCAAAATTATAGTAGTCATAATAAGTCTCCATGGTCTGACCGTCTTTGGCAGACAGATGATTTACCGTACCGACAACAGTGATATAGGCATGCAGATTGTTGTATTCACTGCCGTAGCCGTACATTTCCAGAGTGTCAACGTTGTTATTGAAATTAACGCGAGCACCACCGTATACATAGGCATGAGATACATCACCGTTAATTGCCGCGGTAGTACCGTCTAGAACATAGACATTGTCATAACCTTTTGCGGTGATGACAGGAGTCTTGACACTGTTCTTGATCGTCAGGTTACCCAGACGTACGGGAACATTCAGGTTCAGAGGGTTACAGTCAACATCATTCTGGACTACGATGTAGTCACCGTCTTTGATGTCCTGCATCATATAGTAAAGCTCGCGGTCCTGAACTTCTTCGGACCATGAGGATGCAGGCTTGAAGCGCCATTCACCTTTGGAGGTGGAAAAGTTCAGAACATAGGTGTTGGGTTCTGCTGCTTTGGCTGTGATCTTGCCGAATGCGGGAGCAGTCAGGCACACAGCTGCAAGCGTAAGCAGTGTAACGATTTTTTTCAGTTTTTTCATAAGAAAATCCTCCTGATAGATTGTTGGTTATTCCTGTATGGGAAGGTAGTGATCGCCAGGTTCCGTTTCCTTGGCAACGACTACAAACCGGCCCTGCTCTACGTGATACACGCAGGTAGACAGTGTCAGAAAATGATCCCCGAACTGTGCGGTAACACCGGTATCATACTGGGATAACTGCTTGATATTGTTATAAAAGTCATCAAATTCTTCCTGGGTATCCGCCTGGAAAAATTTGTAGAACTTAAATACCTGATCGGTCTTCCGGTAGACCTGGGAACGAAAGACAGCAATGACTTCGTAATTGCGCTGACATTCTTCGGTGTACAGGATAATATTTTTGTGATTTTCGTAAAAATCCGGATCCTCATAATCCGTGAGATTGCCAAACATGGCACCGGATTTCATGTTGTGACCGTGAATGATGAGATTCGTGGAAAGGGGATCCAGGCAGCTGTCCGTATCTAATATGAGGCAGCCGTTCTTATTCTCACTGCCGTCGAAAGCACGATACAGATAATAGGACTCATCTCTCGGAGTCCACATCACCGGATAATCGATCCCGGTGCCGGGAATCTGCAGCCATGCGCCCATGTCTTCGTTGGCAAGAAAGCTGTCGGCGTAAGGATTGGGAACCCTGGTGACCTCTTCCGGAGCGGGAACCGCTTCTTCCGCGGCGGATTCCGTCGTAGCAGTTGCAATGGTCTCAGGTTCCGAAGAAGGAACGGTCTCTGCCGGAGACTCAGTGGGTCTGAAAGCATCCAGGGATTCTTCCATGTGCCGGTCCTCCATGTGACCCCTCACGAAGAGAATAATTGCTGCCAGGATACAAATTCCGGCCAATATAAATAAGATTACGGAAAGTGTTTTTCTATTCGATTTCATGTGTTTATTATACGCTGAACAGGCAACAGGATGCAATAGGTTAAAACAAAAGGATTTCTTAATTTTGGAAGATTTTGCATCGGGAAGATATTTCCTGCGGAAAATGCATATAAAATCATATAGAATACAATAAGGCGGCTGAAAAAATGGAACAGAAGGCATTGAAACTGATCATGGCAGGGCTCTTAATTCTGTCGATGGCGCTGACCGGCAGGGAAGCGGCAGAATATGTTGGTGCGATGCATGCGGTAAATGCTTTGCGGGAGACGGGAATGGGGGCAGATGACTCCGGGAGACTCTGCGTGGTCGTCGATGCCGGACACGGAGGAGACGATCCGGGGAAGATCGGCATCAATGGGGCACCGGAAAAGGATATCAACCTTCAGATTGCTCAAAAACTGAAAAAATATCTGGAAGCGGAAGATGTGGAAGTGGTGCTGACCCGGGAGACGGAGGACGGATTGTATGATGCACATGCTTCCAATAAAAAGGTACAGGATATGAAACGCAGGATAGAAATCATAGAAAAAACCGATCCTGTTTTGACGGTAAGTATTCACCAGAACAGTTATCCGGAGGAATACGTACATGGGGCGCAGGTGTTTTATTATACGGATTCAAAAGAAGGCGAAAAACTGGCGCTCTGCATGCAGGCTGCACTGGTCGCGGGGCTCGATCCGGCGAATCACAGGAAAGCCAAGGGAAACAAAACGTATTACATGCTGAAGAAGACAGACGCAGTGCTGGTGATCTGCGAGTGCGGATTCCTCTCAAATCCGGAGGAGGAAGCGCTCCTGAACACAAAGGAGTACCAGAAAAAGGTGGCGGATGCACTGTGTGACGGCGTTTTAACGTATCTGGGAGAAAAGAAGAATGGCAAAGAGAAGACACAGACGAAGACGGAAGAGACCGCTGCGGGCGCTGCTTCCGCTTATGCTTGCCCTGCTGGCGGCTTATCTGGTATTCGGAGAATTTGATGAGAGCGATCCCGCGCAGAACGGAAGCGGAGCGGACAGCAGCACTGCTTCACAGACGGCAGACGAAAACAATGGTCTGTCAGAGAATGGCGCAACACAGTTTCAGGCGGAAAATACAGATGAGGAGGAGCTGGCGAAGCGGTATTATTACAGCCAGCTCGATGAAAACAGACAGATGATTTAACGCGAACTGGTGCAGGGAATCGCGGAACACCAGGAAACCATCATCACAAAAGGCGGCGATCCCGATGTGACGGCGGAGGTTTACGGATGGGTCTATATGGATTACCCGGAGTACTGCTGGATCA
>ERZ833608.523-NODE-523-length-31490-cov-7.790043_pt1 | contig 31490 bp, 28 predicted proteins | sample MGYA00519694_ERZ833608 | MGnify/ENA primary metagenome ERZ833608 (study PRJEB31850, sample SAMEA3708742) | human gut metagenome | biome: human gut; feature: human-associated habitat; material: faeces | place: China | collected 2014 ... | reverse complement strand
TGCTGACTCGATACGATTCTTCGATGCGGTTGCGCATGCGATAGCGCTTGAGTACGACCCATGGATCCTTGTGCTTGTTGCTCACGAGGCAGAAAATGAGGCTTTCAGTCAATGCGTGCGGCGTTTCCGCCGTGTATGATGATTCCAGAAATCTTCATACACTGCTCCCATGTCCTGCCACCTTCACTACCGCGCCGCCCAGAGAAGCCGCCTGCTCCTCACCGGGCTTTTGGGCGCGTTGCTCGCCGCGCTCTTCTTCGCGGACCTCGCGACGGGATCTTCGGGGCTCGGCCGGCGGGAGATCATCGAAGGCCTCCTAGCAGGTCCCGGAGCCGAAGATCCGCAGGCGCTCATCCTCTGGTCGCTCAGGCTGCCGATGACGCTCACGGCGCTCTGCGTGGGCGCGGCCCTTTCGCTCGCGGGCCTCGGGATCCAGACGATCACCGCCAACGCGCTCGCGAGCCCCTCGACCCTCGGCATCACTTCCGGGGCGAGCTTCGGCGCGGCGCTGGCGATCACGGCCGGCGCGACGATCGCGGGCGAACTCTGGCTCGGCACCATCGCCGCGGCCTTCGCCGCCGCCCTCCTGATCTGCGCCTTGATCCTCGCGCTCGGCAGCCTGCGCGGCATGACGCCCGCCACGCTCATTCTCGCGGGCATCATCATGAACTTCTTCTTCATGGCGCTCCAGCAGCTCCTCGTCTACCTCGCCTCGCCCGAGACGGCGCAGCTGATCAACGGGTGGACCTTCGGCAACCTCGAGCGCTCGGGATGGCTTTCGGCCGCCGCGGCCGCAGGGGCGGTGCTCCTCGGACTCGTTCTCCTCGCGCCGGCCGCCTGGCAGCTCACGACGCTCTCGATCGGCGAGGAGCGCGCGAAGAGCCTCGGCGTCAAGGTCGCGCGCCTGCGGCTTCTCGTCTTCACCACCGCCTCGATCCTCATTGCCGCGTCGGTGAGCTTCATCGGCACGATCGGCTTCGTGGGGCTCGTCGCTCCGCACTGCGCGAAGCTCCTCCTGGGCGACGATCAACGGTTCCTCATTCCGGCCTCGATTCTCTTCGGCGGGATCATCCTGCTCCTCTCGTCACTCATCGCGAAGCTCCTCTCCTCGGGCGCGATGCTCCCCGTCGGAATCGTCACTTCGATCGCGGGCGTGCCCTTCCTTCTCATCCTGCTGCTGCGCTCCCGGAGGGACTGCTGAAAGATGGCGCTTCTTCTCACCGTCCAAAACCTCTCGGTCGCCTTCGGCGGCCGCACGATCCTCTCAGACCTCTCCTTCACCGCGCACGCGGGAGAGCTCGTCGCGGTCGTGGGGCAGAACGCCGCCGGCAAGACCACGCTCCTCAAGGCCGTCGCGGGCCTCATCCCGCACGGCGGAGAGGTCCTGCTCACCGAGGACGACCGCACGCTCCCGGCCGGGTCGATCGCCTACCTTCCACAATTGACGCAGGTCTCAAGCCGCCTCTCCGTCTTCGAGATGGTGATGCTCGGCCTCGGACGGCGCCTTTCCTGGCGCGTCACCCCCGACGTCTTCGAGCGGGTCGATGAAACCCTTCACGCGATGCAGATCGCACACCTCGCCGACCGCCCGGTCGCCGCCCTCTCGGGCGGACAGAAGCAGCTCGTCTTCATGGCGCAGGCCTTCGTCTCCCGCCCGCGGGTGCTGCTTCTCGACGAACCGACGAGCGCGCTCGACCTGCGTCACCAGCTGATCGTCATGGAGGCGGCGCGCGCCTACGCCGAACGCACGGGCTCCATCGCCCTCGGGATCGTCCACGACCTGATGCTCGCCGCCCGCTTCTCAACGAAGCTCCTGATGCTCGCCCAAGGACGCATCCGCCGCTACGCCCCGCCCGCCGAGGTTCTCACGCCCGAAGAGCTCTCCGTCGTCTACCGCGTCGAGGCGTCGGTCGAGCGGACGGCGGCCGGATTCCTCACCGTGATCCCCGAGCGCCCACTTGACGTGGACGACGGGATCCACGGCCATGTGCACCCGCACGACCACGAACACCACCACGCGGCAGCCGCCCCGAAATGAAACGCCCCTCGCCGCTCGCGCTCCGTCTCTCCCCGACACCCCCCTCCCAAAGGAACATCTTCACCATGTCCGCCCCCCTCACGACCGATCTGAGCCGCGCCGTCTCGCACTACTGGGACACCCGCGCGGAGGGCTACAGCCGCCGCACGATGGATGAATTGGACGGGTCGCTCAACGGCGAATGGGCCGAGAAGCTCGCGAGCCTCCTCGACCTGCCCGAAGGCGCGCGCGTCGCCGACGTCGGCTGCGGCCCGGGACTCTTTGCGCTCCTCGCCGCCCGCATGGGCTGCCGCGCCGCCGGGTGCGACGCCTCGCCCGAGATGCTCGTCCGCGCCCGCGAAAACGCCCGCCGCGCCGGCCTCGACGTGGACTTCGTCCTTGCGGACGCCGCGGACCTCCCCTTTGAAGACGGCTCGCTCTCGGCGGTTCTCTCGCGCTACGTCGTCTGGAACCTTCCCGACCCGCGCGAGGCCTTCCGCGAGTGGCTGCGCGTTCTGAAGCCGGGCGGCCTCATCGTCTACGCCGACGGCAACCACTACCGCTACCTGAACGATCCGGACTACGCCCGCGCCTACGCCATGGAGCCCGTCCCCTACGGTCACGCGGACCAATTCGTCCTGAACGTCGACACCCGCCCGATGGAGCGCATCGCCCGCACGCTCCCGCTCACGAGCGCGGACCGCCCGGGCTGGGACGTCGAGACGCTCCTCGAAATGGGCCTCACCGACATCATCATCTGCCACCCGCAGACCACCGAAGTGGTGAACCCGGAAACGGGCGCGAAGCGCACGATCGTGAAGGAATTCATGATCGCCGCGCGCAAGGCCCTCGGCTGACCGGCGCGAAACATCCAGAAATCGGCGGCCGCGCGGCCGCTCTGCGCAACAAACTTCAAGGAACTCTCCATCCATGCTTACCCGTCGCACGATCCTCGGCTTTACGGGCGCCTTGAGCGCCCTGTCGCTTCTCCCCGCCGACGGCGCCTTCGCCGCCGAGACGCTGCCCACGCTCCCGCCCAAGGGCGTCTGGCCCGTCACGTTCGAGGACGTGTCGGGGCGGAAGGTGACGCTCACCCGGGCGCCCGAGCGCATCATCGTCGGCAACTACATCGCGAACTTCCTTCTCGTGGGCGGCGGCGCCGCGCTCAAGAAGGTGGTCGGCATGACGCAGGACCACTGGGAGAGCACCCGCACGGGCGAATACCGCGTCTTCACGCGCGCCTTCCCCGAGCTCCTCAAGATCCCCTCGATCGGCGGCTACCACGACGACATCCTCAACGTGGAGCGGATTCTGTCGCTCAGGCCCGAGGTGCTCCTCATCAACCGCACGCAGTTCGCCGCCAACAACGCCCGCGTGGACGTGCTCGAGCGCTCCGGCATCCGCGTGGTCGTGATCGACTACCACGCGATGAAGCTTGAGAACCACGTGCGCTCGACGCGCATCATCGGCCGCATGCTCGAGCGCGACGACGTCGCCGAGGCGCTCTGCGGCGAATGCATCGAGGGGCTGCGCGACGTGGACGCGCGCATCGCGAAGATTCCCGACGCCGGGAAGCACCGCACGGCCTACATGGAGCTCGGCAACCTCGGCCCCACGCAGTATGGCAACACCTACAACGACACGATCCTCTGGGGCGCGATCATGAAGCGCATCGGCGCGGCGAGCATCGCCGAAAACCTCCGCGAACCCTACGGCGCGCTCACGCGTGAGTACGTACTCTCGCACCGTCCCGAAATGATCATCATCGGCGGGAGCCTCTGGAACAACAACGCCGCCGACCAGATGAAGATGGGCTTCACGGTGCCGCGCGAAGAGGCCGTGAAGCGCCTCCTCACCTTCAAGGCCCGCCCGCTCTGGCAGAGCCTCCCCGCGGTGAAGACGAACGACCTCTACGCCGTGGACCACGGAAGCCTGCGCTCGATCATCGACTGGCACTTCACGCTCTTCTTCGCGAAGATCTTTTATCCGGAGCACTTCCGCGACGCCGACCCCGAGGCGCAGATCCTCGCGACCTACCGCAGGTACCTCCCCGAGATCGACCCGCAGGGTACGTTTACGCTGAGCCTCAGGAAGCTTTGAGAAGAACGCGTGCGGGACCCAAGAGCTCCTTCCTCCATGACGACGGGCCGCCTCCTCTGCCGGAGTGCGGCCCGTCCTTTGTTCTGGTCTACTCTTCCGGCCTTTTGGTTCAGACCTCTGGTTCAGATTTTCTCCCGTCAGTCCTTTAGGGCCTTCAGAGAGCAACGCCCCCTGCCCTCACCCTTGCTTTCGGCGAGCGTGCATTCCGAGGTCCCGAAGGCGGCGGTCATCTTGCCGAGGAGCACCTCGAGCTGGTCGGCCTCCGCTTCGGTGAGGCCACGGCAGAGCGATTCGTTCATGCGGTCGGAGATCTCGTCCATCAGGGGACGGAGCGCCCGCCCCTTGTCGGTGAGGCGGATCACGCTTGCACGACCGTCGCTCTCCGACGGGGTCTTCACGACGTAGCCCTGCTTCTCGAGGCGGTCCACCATCACGCAGGCGGTGGACTTGGTGCGGTGGATCTTCTCGGCAACCGCGGTGAGGGTCTGCCCCTCCTCCCGGAAGAGCACCTCGAAGATGTCGCCGCAACTCGTCGTGAGTTCCTCGAGACTGGCCTCCTTCATGGCCGCGAGAAGGCTACGGCGGCCTTCTTCATGTACGCGCGCCGCAAGGGACAGGATGGCTCGGTTCTTCATCGGTCAATATCCAGGGAAATTCGAGGAAAACCAATATAGTAGCAGACAATCGGGTAGGAGGCATGGGATTAATTCCCATGCCGTCCTCCCACACCACCGTACGTACGGATCCGTATACGGCGGTTCTTATTAACCGGATTGCTATTTAGTTGACAAATCGTATTTTCGGTGACTTTTACGCCGCTTTAGCGTAGCGCGTCGTCGGCGCATCGAAACAAGCGCGGATCTGGTGTTTTCCGCGCTTGAACTTGCTCGTCAGCTGCTTTGCCAGCTTCAGTGTCTGAGTATGATCCCTCGGCGCACGAAGCCGCAGATGCGTCTTGAGCGTGCGGTTGAGAAACTCGTCAGGATTGAGCTCCGGCGAATAGGTCGGCAGGAAGAAGAGCTCAATCTCATCCTTCCTCTTCTGGCACCATGCCTTAACCGGCTTGGCGTGGTGCACTCGAACGTTGTCGCAGATCACGAACAGCTTCTTGCCCATCGCCTGAATGTCGCGAATCAGGCGATGCAGGAACTTGATGAATGTCTGCCATCGGATGGCTCTACTCTCGAACATGAAGAAAGAAAGCCCTTGATTGTTCACTGCTGAAATCATGACCGGTGCGCCGTAGCACGAACGTCGATCGTGCTTGATGGTCGGTGCCTGCCCACAAGGCGCGTAGCCTCGAACCCAATTCGTATTCTGCTGAACGGCCGTCTCGTCTTCCCAGAAGATCGTGGCGTTTTCCTGTTTCGCACGCTTGACAATGACCGGATACTCCTCATTCAACCAACGCTCGACAGCCTTTCCATTCTGCTGAATCGCCTGCTTCTTTGGGCGCTGCGGCGTCATGCCCCAGGCCTTCAAGTAGCGGCGCACCGTTACGAGAGAAATGTCGGCCTTGAACTTCGACATGATGAGCTTGCGCACGGCTCTGGCCGTCCACAACGCGAAATCAAACTTGAGCTGCCGCGGGTTCTTGTCCACGATCCAGGTGCGCAGCTGGGCTTCTTGAGCTTTCGTCAGTAGCCGACGTGCCTCAGCCGTTTCTGCCTTCATGCCGCGCTTGCCGCCCTGGACGGCCGCTGCCTCGCCATCAACTTGGTATTTCTGAATGATCTTCGTCACCCATTGACCCTAAGAACTTGGGAAAAGTACCACTACAGCGTTGAGTTGAACTTATTTCTCTGTTTACATGGGATTTTTTTAAGTTCTCGAGTCCAAAAGCCGGGAACTTTATGCTAGAATGTAGTGCTACAAGGCACTACATTCTAGACTGACATGCCTTTCATCAGAACCCAGAAAATCGTCTATGACGAGCAACATCGCATCGTCAGCGGCTCCGCGTCCATCGTGGACGTCAAGTACGTGCCCTCTCAGGGCAAGGCGCATTCAAAGCAAACCGTGCGGGAAAGCTTGGGAGCGGTAGTTTTGCTCGAATCCAAGCGCAAGGGGATTTTTTTCTCCAAGACGCGCGGTCTCGTTGAATACGATGCAGATATGGATGCATTCACACCAGTCGAAGCTGATGACGCACGTCTTACGGATTCGCGCATCACATTCACGCCATCAATCCACGTTGTCTTCGGGGATGTTTACGGGCTTCTCCATTTTCTGCACAAATCTGGATTTCTCTCAATTCTTCAGACCGCCTTCCCCGATAAGCTTCAATACGAACGACTGCTTGCCCACACTCTTCACGGCGTGCTCAAGGATGGCAGCAGAATCAGCTGTAATGATTTCATCGCGAAGTCAGTAGCGTCTTTTCTGATTTCGGAAGTCCCACTAATTTCGTTGAAATCCGATTCCGTCTTTTTCGGATTCATGGGAACTGATGAAGCTAAGATGAAATTTTTCAAGGCTTATGTGTCTGCCATGCGGGAAAATAACCCAAAATTCGGCAGGGGGTGTTACGTCGACTCTACTCCATTGCCCAACGACATTTCCGACAACCCTTTCAACGCCCTCTGCAGCCACGGGCTCAAAGGTTGTTCAATTCAGATGCGACTCGTTCTGATACTTGACGAATTGACGGGGTTGCCGGTTTGGTATGACATCATCCCCGGAAACCTGCTCGACGTCAGCACCGTGCGCACCGTCTTCGATAAGGTTGCCGCCGCACTTGACATTGAAGTCGACTCGCTCGTAGTGGATGCAGGCTACGTTTCAAAAGAGATGATCGGGATGTGCCACATCGGCACGGAGAAGTCCGTGATCGGCCGCATGCCCAATCGAAAGGGTTTCCTATTCGAAGAGCTCTACAATCTCAATCAGGATTTTATGGCGCACCACGATCATGACTTCCGGGCGCGCGGGCACGATTACTTCGGAGTTCGAAGAGAGATCAAATTGTTCGGATTCAAGACTTATGCGTATGTATATGTCGACCGTCAGAATGCCATGAAAGCCTATGGAGACTTTCAGGATGCTCATCCAGACGAATTTTCATCACTATCCGGACGTGAAAGGGACTGGCAGGCTATCCGAGGCGGTTATTTCATTCTAGTTTCGAACCGCGAATTACCTCCGAACGAGCTACTTGATGAGTACTTTGGCCGGACCGAGATTGAAAGCGTCTTCAAGACGGCCAAGACCTATCTTGATCTTCTGCCGCTGCGAAAATGGACCGACCAAACGGTACGAGGCAAGATTCTCTCCGACATCATCAACACGATTGTCGTGCTCTCTTTGCGCAAACACCTCGCCGAGACAGGAATTTCACTCACCGAACTATTCGGCAAAACACAGTCCCTCATGTGCATGAGGGATAAGAAGAACAACCTCATCATTGAGACTCCGAACAAGAATGTTCGGCAACTATTCAAAGTGGCGTACGAGCTCAAGGCACCTGCGCGGCTAGACTTGAACGCCTACCGATCCCAAATCGTACCGGGCGTGTAGTGTTACATTCGCCCGGTTCTTAGGATAAGTCTGTAAAGATAGAAGCAGCCAATCCTTTTTCATACATCCATAGAGTCAACCCTCCACTAAAGATAAGTGTGAGAGCATAGGCACTCATAGGATCGACGAAATTCTGAAGCGTTTCGCCAAGAATCTTCAGTTGAATGATCAGACAAAACATCTGAATTAAGTTAGTAAAAACCCTAACTATCTTTTGATCCAGAACTTTCTGTTGAAGAAAGTTCAATTTGTATAGAAGTCCGAAGACAACCAGTGTCAAACAGTTAGCTGTAGCCCATATGCCAAAGGCTTCTAAACCTTTCTGCTGAGCTATCTGCATTCCTAGGATAAGTGAGGTACCCCAAGCCCAGCTGATGGCTATGGAGGTACCAATGTACATTGATTTGAGCATACAATCTCCGTAATAAGCGAGATTTCATTTTATCCTAAGCTACTTTACAGTGCCTCAAAGTTGTACACACTGGTACCACGGCTGGTACACAAGATAGAAAAACCCTCCTGAAGGATTATCTCCAGGAGGGTATTTTGGAAAGTCAGCTAAGATTCAAGTTAATGTTCAGTGTGCTTGAACATCCTCAGGCCCGTGGTCATCGACGAGAGCGTGGTGCACCCGCCCATGATGTCCTCACGGAAGGACATGTACATGTGGGCGATGGAGAAGATGATCATCACGTACATGAAGGCGTGATGCACCGTGCGCACGGCCTGCGCGTCGCCAAAGAGCGTGAACACCCAGCCGAACCAGGACATCCAGTACACGTCCCAGCCCCAGGCCTGCGCGTAGAGCGCGAGGCCCGTGACGATGAGGACGATGGACCCCAGGACGAAGAAGCCGAACATCGCGAGCTGAGCGAGCGGGTTGTGGCCCGCGTACTCGGCCGAAGTCTTCTTCATGAAGAGGTAGTAGGCGACCTGTCCGAAGACGCCCTTCCACCACTTCCACGACCAGAGCGGCGGGATGAAGATCTGACGCGAGTACTTGTTGCCCACCGCCGCCCAGTAGAGGCGGTAGATGAAGAGCACCGTGTAGATCATGCCCGCGGCGAAGTGCGCGAAACGGATGTAGGCGAAGTCGTAGGTGGCCCACGTGTCGCCGAGGTTCGCCACCATCGGGGCTCCGATCAGGAACCCGGTGGCGATCATCACGAACATGCAGACCATCATGGCCCAGTGCCAGACTCGAACCGGCGCCTCCCAGACATAGAGCGGGCGCGTGCCCGCCGACATGTCCACTTCGTAGGTGACTGGATCGATTTTCATAGGACCTCCTTCACCGGGTCAGCGGACCTGGACGGAGCAGAGCTCCTCGCCCTCAGGGTCGAGGAGATGCGTCGCGCAGGCGAGGCACGGGTCGAAGCTGTGGATGGTGCGGATGATCTCGAGCGGACGCTTCGGATCGGCGATCGGGGTGCCGATGAGCGAGAGCTCGTAGGTGCTCTTCTCACCTTCGTTGGAGCGCGGCGAAGCGTTCCAGGTCGTCGGAACCACGGCCTGCCAGTTGGCGATGCGGCCGTCCTTGATCACGCAGTAGTGCGCGAGGGCGCCGCGCGGCGCTTCGCACGGACCCACGCCGCGGCATTCCTTGGGCCAGGTCTTGGGCTCCCAGAACTCCATGTTCGCGGCGGCCTCGTCGCCCGCCTTGATGTTGGCGGTGAGGTCGTCGACGTACTGCACGAGCTTGCGGGCCACCCACTCGCACTCGAGCGCACGCGCGGCGTGGCGGCCGAGGGTCGAGAAGGCGGCTTCGAGCGGGAGATTGAGCTCCTTGAGCAACGCGAGCGCGGGCTCCTTGATGTGGTCCACGTTCTTCGCGATGCCGATCACCATGCGCGCGAGGGGGCCGACCTCCATCATGTGGCCGCGCCAACGCGGGCTCTTGATCCAGGAGTACTTGCCGTCCGGAGCGAGCCAGGAGAACTTGGTCGCCGTGCCGACGGAGTTCTTGGAGAACTCGTACTTCTGCTCGGTGATGCCGTCCCAGGGGTGCAGGCCCTTCGTCTGGTCGGGGTACTGGTACCACGAGTGGTCGACGAACTCCTGGACCTGCTCGGGATCCTTGCAGTCCACGTCGAAGACCTCGTTGAGGTTGCCGTTCAGGATGGCGCCGCGCGGCATCTGCAGCGACTTGTCGCTGAAGTCGTTCGCGATTTCGGGGAAGTCGCCGTAGGCGAGGCAGTTGACGCCCGCGAGCCCCTTGCCGTACTTGAACCATTCCGGGTAGAAGGACGCGATCGCCTTGATGTCCGGGAGGTAGACGTTCTGAACGATGTCCACGGCATGACGCGCGACGGCGCGCATGTAGTTGAGGGACACTTCGTTCACCATCGTGCCCTGCCCGCCCGTGTCGTGCATGTTGATCGGGCAGGCGACCCCGCCCACGAGGTAGTTCGGGTGCGGGTTTTTGCCGCCGAGGATCGTGTGGATGCGCACGATCTCGCGCTGGAAGTCGAGGACCTCGAGATAGTGCGCGACCGCGAGGAGGTTCACCGCGGGCGGGAGCTTCATCGCGGGATGGCCCCAGTAGCCCTTGTTGAAGATCGAGAGCTGACCGGATTCGACGAGCTTCTTCACGCGGTTCTGAATGTCGCGGAAGTACCCGACGGCGGCGAGCGGATGACGCGGCGAGATCTTCTGCTGGATCGCGGCGGTTTCGCGCGGATCGGCCTCAAGGGCGCTCACGACGTCCACCCAGTCGAGGGCGGAGAGCTGGTAGAAGTGGACGATGTGGTCGTGGACGTAGAGCGTCGCGTTGAGGATGTTGCGGATGAGGTTCGCGTTCTTCGGGATCTTGATCCCGATCGCGTCCTCGACGGCGCGCACGGCCGAAAGGGCGTGGATGCCCGTACAGACGCCGCAGATGCGCTCGACGAAAGCCCAGGCGTCGCGCGGGTCGCGGCCCTTCAGAATGACCTCGAGGCCGCGCCACATCGTGCCGGTGCTCATGGAGTCGACGATCCTGCCGTCGTCGCCCAACACCGCCTGCACGCGCAGGTGGCCTTCAATGCGGGTGACGGGGTCGACTACGATTCTGCGTTCGCTCATTATTCCTTACCTCCGATTTCCTTGTTGGTCTTGGCGCGCGCCTGCGCGACGGCGGACATGGCCGCATGGGCGGCGGCGGCAGCGCCCACCACCGCGACGGTGGCAAGCCCAACCTTGTCCACCGTGCCTTCAACACCGGCGAAGATGGGCGGCAGAACCGTGGTTTCGTGTTCGTAGAACGACCCCTTGTCGAAGAAGTTCGGTTCGGCGCAGCCGATGCAGCCGTGGCCGGACTTGACGGGCCAGGACATGCCTTCGTTCCATTCAATGGTCGAGCAGGGCGCGTAGGTGGTCGGACCCTTGCAGCCGACCTTGTAGAGGCAGTAGCCGAGCTTGGCGCCGGCGTCGTCGAACTTCTCGGCGAACTGCCCTGCATCGAAGTGTCCGCGGCGGTAGCACTTGTCGTGAATGCGCTGGCCGTAGAACATCTTGGGGCGGCCGAGGCGGTCGAGCGGCGGCAGGCGATCGTAGGTGAGTATGTAGGTGATGACGGAGGTCATCACTTCAGGGATCGGGGGGCAGCCCGGAACAAGCACGATCGGCTTGTCGTGGATCACCTCGGTGATCGGGACGGACTTGGTGGGATTGGGCTTGGCGGCCTGCACGCACCCCCAGGCGGCGCAGGAACCCCATCCGATCACGGCCTTGGCGCCTTCGGCGACGTGCTTGATCTTGTTCAAGAAGATCTCGCCGTTCGGGATGCAGTTGATGCCGCCTTCGTTCAACGGGACGTTGCCCTCGACGGCGAGGATGTAGTTCCCCTTGTACTTTTCGATCGTCTCGTGGAGCGACTCCTCGGCCTGCTCGCCCGCAGCGGCCATGATCGTGTCGTCGTAGTCGAGCGAAACCATCGAGAGGACGACGTCCTGCACGACGGGCGAATAGGAGCGGATGAAGGATTCGGAGCAGCAGGTGCATTCCAGACCGTGGAGCCAGATCACCGGCGTGCGGGGCTTGGTTTCCATCGCCTGGGCGATTTCCTGAGCGCCGGCGCTGCCGAGCCCGAGACTCGCGGCCGTGAGCGAACAGAACTGCAGGAAGCCGCGGCGGCTCACGCCGTGGCGGCGCAGCGCTTCGTATTGCGTTTCAAGCATGTTTAGGGTCTCCCCCTCGTTCGTTGACCTAAAAGAGACGCCGCATTCGAGGCTGGAGGGTTCTCCCCGCGCGGGTCCCACCGGTTCCGGAGCCTTCGTCGAGGCGGGAAGGAGGCGTCGTTCTTCGTATTTTTGGCGCCTTCCCGGGCCCCGGATCCGCCCGCTCCGGACTCATCGGGAGTCCGGACGCGGGGCGACCGCTTCGGGCCCTTCGCAATCGGTGGTGACAGCTTAAATTTCGCCCCGCTCGGCGCGCCATTCTCCATGAGCCCACCCCGAATACCCCTGAAGTACTACCCAGTGTTATACGTGTTTTTACGGCAAAAAACCATCTCCCCAGGTGGTCCATCCCAGACGCCCGCCGCCCGTGGAGGGCTCGTTTGGAGGGCGCGGCGGGGATCCTTCCCAGGACGCTGCGCGCGGGGCGGGCGCGCCGCCCTGCGCGAGGGGGCGCCGCGCTGCGGGCGGCTCCCCTCCTCCGCAAGAACTAGCGGGCGGAAGCCCTTTGACGGATGGGCCGCCGGGCGGCGCTTCCCTATACTCAAATGCATTGGAAGTGAGGGGCCCCGACGGCCGGAGACGCCCCCGACGCCGGCCTACCCCCGATAAAACTACAAAAATCAAAGGCGTGCCAGAGCTCCCGGACCAGAAGGAGCGCGGACGCCTGCTGCGATGCTGCACCGCCCGCGGTGCGGGGGCTTGCGTTCCCGCGCTCCCGCCCGCTTTGCGGCAGCCGAACACAGGAGCACGCGAAATGGAGAGGAGGAAGAAGCCGTGACGACCCAAAGAGAGATGAAGGCCCCCGAGAACCCGCTGAGGGTTTTTGCGGCCTCGCCCGCGGACTTCTTTACTGACGGCATGCGCGAAATTGAACGCACCCGCATGGCGGGGCTGCCGGTTCTGAACCCGCGGCTCGCCGTGCGCGCGGTGGAGTTCCGCCGTTGGGGAAACGACTGGCTCGGAGTCCTCGTCACGCCCTGGTCGATCGTCGCGCTCTACGCCTGCGGCTCGCGCGAAGGCTGGGTGGACGTCCCCCCGGGGCGCGAGCGGCTGATTGAGCTTCCTGCGGGCGACTTCCCCTTCGTTTCGATGGACGACCCGGTGCTCGGGCGCTTCCTGCTTCTCTCGCTCAAGAGCCCGGTGCTCGACGTGGGCGACCAGGAGACCGCGGACGCGATCGCGCGGATTTCGCTCGAGACGATGCTCAAGGTGACCGAATTCCCCGCCGACGACGAGGACGCGGCCGTCTGGACGCCTCCGCGCGCGAAGGGCGAGCTCCGGCGCGTGATTCCGATCAAGGTCGCGCCCCCGAAGAACTACGCCGAGACCCCGTCCCTCACGCCCAAGGCGCCCGAACCCGAGGAGAAGCGCGGAAAGCTTCTCGAGAAGAAGGTTTCGCGGCGCGAATTCTTCGGCCGCGGCCGCCGGTACGTCGAGAAGGCGGCCGAAGCCCCGAAGGTGCATGCGCTTGAAGCCGCGGCTCCCGGAGAGGAGCCTGCAGTCATCACTGCGGCCAACCCGACCCCGCAAGCACCGTCTCCCGTCTCCCCCGCCGCACCCGCCCAAACGAAGCTTGAGGACGCTCGATGAACACGACCGCTCTTGAAGAGGCCGCGATCCGCGTGCACGTGATGAAGAAGACGGGCGGGAGGGCCGCGCTCTCGGTCTCCTCCACCCGCACGGACCAGATTCCGCGGCTGCTCTCGGACCCGAGGAACTGCGCGAAGGCGAAGCGCCTTCTGACGCTTCTCTACGCGCTCTGCCCGATCGCGCACCTCGCCGCCTACGACGGGGCCGCCAACGCCGCGCTCGGGACCACGCCCGCGGAGCGCCGCCGCAGGGACGGCGGCCTCCTCGAAGAGGCCGTGCGCCTCGAAGCGGTCGTGGAGAACCTGCGCGTCCTCATCCACGAGGCCGCGGCGATCGAAGACGAAACGGCCTTGCTCGGCATCCTTCCGAACCCCGAACTCCCCGCGCCGCCCGCCGTTTCGATCGACGACCGGCGCGCGATCGGGATGCTGCGCGGCCGCCTCGCGCAGGTCGCGGCGGCCGCGGCCGCCCTTCCGGCCGTCCACCTCTGGGGCGGCGCCGAGGCGCGGCAGATCGCGAAGGCCCGGCAGACGCTCGAAACCGTCCTCAGGGACGCGTCGGCCTTGGCCGAAAGGCTCCTCTTCGGCGCCCCGGCCGCGGAATTCCTCGCCGCCACGCCCTCTGCCTTTTCGCTCGAGACGTGGGCGCTCGGGGCTTCGGCGACGCTCCCCGCGGCGCACCTCCTCGCCTCGAGCCTTGCGGACCCGGAGGCCCCTGAGATCGACGTGCCGATGCTCCCCGAGCGCGGCGTCGTCATGACGCCCGAGTTCGCCGAAGAGCTCGCGCATCGGCTCCTCACCGACCCGGGGTTCGATCTCGCGCCCTTCTGGCAGGGGTCGCCGCGCCTCACGGGCGCCGCGACCCGCCAGCACGACCGGCCGGCCGTCGCCGACATGCTGCGCACCCGGGGGATCGCCCCGGCGACGCTCTTGTCGGCGCGCATCCTCGAGACGGCGGCGCTCATCGAAGCGTCCCGTGCGGGGCTCTCCGTCGGGAGCACCTCCAAAGAGGCAGAGGGGGACCACCCCAACGACCGTGATGCGGCGCTCGAGCGCATGCTTTGGACGTATGGTCCGGAGCCCGGCACCGGCATAAGCTTTGTCGAAAGCGCACGGGGGCTCCTCGTGCATGCCGTGAAGGCCGACCGGGCGGGCGGCGTCGCGTGCCTCAAGATCACCTCGCCCACGGAATGGCAGTTCTCACCCAACGGCGCGGGACAGCGGATGGCCGGTGCGGCGGTGCGCCCCTTTGAATATCCGGGAGAGTCCCCGGAGGGACGCGCGGCCCTGGCGCTGCGCATCCGGCGCGCGCTCTTCGGGCTCGACGCCTGCGTACCGGTGGACTTCGTCTGGAACGGCCAGTCAAAGGAATCCTGAAGCGTGCACGAACTCTCCATTGCAGAAGGCATCATCGAAATCGTCGAGCGCACCGCGCGTGCGAACGGCGTGAAGCGCGTGAAGTCCGTGCGCGTCTCGATCGGCGAACTTGCGGGCGTGGACGTCCCGAGTCTCGAATTCGCCTGGGAGTCCGTGAGGAAGGGAGGCCCGGCCGCCAGCGCCCGGCTCGAGATCGAGCGGCCCGCAGGCGAAGCCTGGTGCCTCGACTGCGAGACGACCGTTCCCCTCAAGCACTACGGCGACCCCTGCCCCAAGTGCGGCGGCTACAAGCTCGCCGCGACGGGCGGCACCGACATGCGCGTCGTCGACATCGTGGAGGACCTCCCCGAAGCCCCCTGACCCAAGCAGAAAGAACCCGACACCAGGGCATCCGCAGCAGCAGAGGCCGACAGAGCCCAATCCAAGAAGCCGCGCAGCCCGCTCAACGAAAGAAAAATCAACGCCGCCCCAACCAACGGGCGGAAGGAAGAATCCATCATGTGCACCACCTGCGGCTGCGGCCATTCCGGCCCCCACATGCATGAAGTCGTTGACGCCGAGGGCAACGTCACGCTCTCGATCCACGAGCACGAGCACGAGCACGATCATCACCATGATCATGCGCACGGCCACAACCACGCGCACGACCACGGTCCCGCGCACAGCCACGACGCGGCGATGCCCGCCGGGCGCGCCATTGCGGTCGAGGAGGACATCCTCGGGCGCAACAACGCCGTCGCGGCCGAGAACCGCGCGTACTTCGCGAAGAAGCACGTGCTTGCGCTCAACCTCGTCTCGAGTCCGGGTTCGGGCAAGACCGAGCTCCTCACGACCACGCTGCGCGCGCTCACGGACGTCCCGACCGCAGTTGTCGAGGGCGACCAGGAGACGGCGAACGACGCCGCCCGCATCCGCGCCACGGGCGTGCGGGCGCTGCAGATCAACACCGGCAAGGGCTGCCACCTCGACGCGGCGATGATCCGGCGCGCCTTGGAGGCGCTCCCCCCTGAAGACCACTCGGTCCTCTTCATCGAGAATGTCGGCAACCTCGTCTGCCCGGCGGAGTTCGACTTGGGCGAAGCCGCCAAGGTCGCGGTCCTCTCCGTCACCGAGGGCGCAGACAAGCCCCTCAAGTACCCGGACATGTTCCGCGCGTCCGAACTCGTGCTTTTGAACAAGATCGACCTGCTCCCCTACGTTCCCTTCGACGCCGACGCGGCCGAGGCAAACGTCCTGCGCGTCAATCCGAAGGCGAAGGTGATCCGGCTCTCGGCCACGACGGGCGAAGGCCTCGAGAAGTGGCTCGCCTGGGTGCGCGCGCAGCTCGTTTTGGCCGGCCTCTGAGCACTTCCCGCCGACTCCTCCCGGGCGGCCCGGCTTTCCCGGAACTGCGGGCGTCCTGAGCGCCCGCGGCTCCTCACGGGCCGTCCGGATCCCGAACCATCAGGAGCAATCTTGGGAGAACCGTCTTATGGCGACCGCAGCCCAGCTCATCCGCGTCGAGGGACTCGTCCAGGGCGTGGGGTTCCGCCCCACGGTCTGGCGCATCGCCGTCGCGCTCGGCCTCACGGGCGAGGTCTACAACGACCCGCAGGGCGTGGGCGTGCACCTCGAAGGGGACCCGGCGGCGCTCGCCGCCTTCCCCGACGAACTTCTGCGCGAAAAGCCCCCGCTCGCCCGCATCGACTCGATCTCGGCCTTTCCGGCGCAGGTGAAGGGCTTCGCGTCCTTCAGAATTGCAGCGTCCGAGCACGCCGGCGCCGTCACGACGATGATCACCGCGGACGCCGCGACCTGCCGCGCCTGCTTTGCGGACGTCTTCGACCCGGCGAACCGCCGGCACCGCTACGCCTTCACGAACTGCACCCACTGCGGACCGCGCTTCACGATCACGCGGCGCCTCCCCTACGACCGTCCGCAGACCTCGATGGCGGTTTTCCCCATGTGCCCGGCGTGCCTCGCCGAGTACGAGAACCCCGCCGACCGGCGCTTCCACGCGCAGCCCAACGCCTGCCCCGTCTGCGGCCCGCAGCTCGCGTGGACGGACGCGGCGGGCCGCGCGCTCACGGGCGACCCGGTGCGTGAAGCGGCTGCGGCCTTGAAGCGCGGCGAAATCGTCGCCCTGAAGGGCATCGGGGGCTTCCACCTCGTCTGCGACGCACGAAATCCCGCGGCCGTGAAGCGCCTGCGCCAAAGGAAGGGCCGCGACGAAAAACCCCTTGCCGTCATGTGCGCCGGCGTCGCCTCCGCGCGCCGGTGGGTGGAGGTCTCGAAGGACGAGGAGGCGCTTCTCCTCTCCCCCGCCCACCCGATCGTGCTCTGCCGCAAGACGCCGTCGCTGCGGCGCGCCGAAGAAGAGGCCCCGGAGTCGCCCGCGGCCCTGCCCGGCATTGCGCCGGGACTCGCCGAGGTGGGCGTGATGCTCCCCTATACGCCCCTGCATGCGCTGCTCCTTCACGCCCTCACGGGCGAACCCGAGGGAACCGCCTGGATGGAAGCCCCGCAGGAGCCGCTCCTCGTGATGACGAGCGCCAATCCCGGGGGCGAGCCCCTCGTGATCGGCAACGACGAGGCGCTCGCGCGCCTCGGGCGCATCGCCGAGCGCTTCCTCATGCACGACCGAGAGATCCTCGTGCGCTGCGACGATTCCGTGGCGCGCGTCGTGGATTCCGGGGTCCTCTGGGTGCGCCGCGCCCGCGGCGTAACGCCCGAGGCGGTGAAGATCCCGAAGGTGGAGAAAGCGCCGGACGTGCTCGCCCTGGGGGCGTTTCTCAAAAACGCCGCCGCCGCCACCCGCGGCGACGAGCTCTTCCTCACGCAGCACATCGGCGACCTTGAGAACGTCTCGTCGTGCGAAGCGCTCGATCTCGCCGTCGCTCACCTGGAGCGCATCCTCGAGAAGGCGCCCCAAGCCTACGCCGCGGACCTTCATCCGGACTTCTATTCAACCCGCCTGGCCGGGCGCCTTGCCGAAGAGAACGGGAAGCCCTTCATTCAGATCGCGCACCACGCCGCACACGTCGGCGCGGCGATGGCCGAAGCCGGGCGCCTCACGCGCACGGTGGGCGCGGCGTTGGACGGCGTGGGACTCGGGCCCGACGGCGGCGTCTGGGGCGGCGAACTCCTCGCCGTGGGCCCCGAGGGGTTCGAGCGCCTCGGGCGGCTCCGGTCCCTCGCGCTCCCGGGCGGCGACCGCGCGTCGCGCGAGCCCTGGCGCATGGGCGCGGCGGTGCTCCACGACCTCGGAATGGACGACGCCCGCGGGGCGCTCCTTTCAGGTGGAGACGTCAACCCCGCGATGCTCGCCGCGATCCCGCAGCTCATTCATTCGCCCCGCACCGTGCGCACGACGGCCTTGGGCCGGTGGTTCGACGCCGCCGCGGCGCTTCTCGGGCTCGCGCGCGTCGTTCACGACGAGGCGACGGCCGCGATGCGCCTCGAAGCCCTCGCCGCTCCCTTCGTCGAGGAGGCGGTCCCCCTCCCGGGCGGCTGGCGCATCGACGGGGGCGTGCTCGACCTTCTGCCGCTGATGCGCCGCATCGTCCTCGAGCGCCTTGCCGACCCCTCGCGCGGGAAGGCCGCAGAGCTCGCCGCCCTCTTTGAGGCGACGGCGGCCGAAGGCCTCGCCCACTGGATCCTCGAGGGGCTCGAAGAAGTGCCCGAGGAAGCCCATCCGGGCCCGGTGATGCTCACGGGGGGCTGCATGCTCAACCGCGTCCTGGCCGAGCGAATCCCCGCGGTTCTCGCCCGGCGCGGCGTCGCGGCCCGCATCCCCCACGCCGTGCCGCCCGGAGACGGCGGGCTCGCGCTCGGACAGGCCCACCTCGCGCGGCTTGCGCTTGCGCGCGGGCGGACGGCATACGAATATTTGGGCGACCGCACGGCTCCCGCGGCGGACGACCCGATTGAAGTTCACAACGAGAACCCCGCCTGACGGGGTGGAAGAAAAGAATCATGTGTCTTGCAGTACCCGCTGAAATCAAGTCCGTCGCCGAAGACGGCATGGAGGCCCTTGCGCTCATCGGCGGCATCGAGAAGAAGGTGGACGTCTCGCTCATCGACAACCCGCAGCCGGGCGACTGGGTGATCGTGCACGTCGGGTTTGCGCTGAACCGCATCGACGCGGCCGAGGCCGAGGAGACGCTCAAGGTGCTCGCCGCCGCGGGCGGAGCGCCCGACGCCGCGAACGCCTTCGCCGCGAAGGAGGACCTGGCGTGAAGTACGTGGACGAATACAGGAACGGCGACGAGGCGCAGAAGCTCGCCCACCGCATCCGCGCGGAGGCCGATCCCGCCCGCGCCTACCGCTTCATGGAGTTCTGCGGCGGGCACACCCACGTGCTCTCGCGCTGGGGCCTCACGGACCTGCTCCCCGAAAACGTCCGCATGATCCACGGGCCGGGCTGCCCCGTCTGCGTGATGCCGATCGGGCGCATCGACATGGCGATGGCGCTCGCCCTGAATGAGGACGTGATCCTCTGCACCTACGCCGACACGATGCGCGTGCCCGCCTCCAAGGGCCGGAGCTTTTTCAAGTGCCGCGCCGAAGGGGCGGACATCCGCATGATCTATTCGCCGATGGACGCGGTGAAGGCGGCCGTGGAGAACCCCGACCGCCAAGTGGTCTTCTTCGCGATCGGCTTTGAGACGACGACGCCTCCGAGCGCCGCGGCGATCCTCGCCGCGAAGCGTCTCGGACTCAAAAACTTCTCGGTCTTCTGCAACCACGTCCTCACGCCCGCCGCAATGGAGCACATCCTACTCACGGCTCCCGACCGCCCCGACGCGCCGAAGCTCCAGGGGCTCGTGGGGCCCGCGCACGTCTCGACCGTGATCGGCTCCAACCCCTACCTGCACTTCTCGGAGAAGTGGCGCATGCCCGTCGTCGTCTGCGGATTCGAGCCCCTCGACATGCTCCTCTCCATCCTGATGCTCGTGCGTCAGGTGAACGACGGGCGCGCCGAGGTGGAGAACGAATTCACCCGCGCCGTGACGAAGGAGGGGAACCTCAAGGCGATCGCGCTCATGGCGCAGGTCTTCGAGCCGCGCGAGTCCTTTGAATGGCGCGGCCTCGGGCGCGTGCCGAAGTCCGCGCTGAAGATCCGCCCGGAGTACGCGGAATTCGACGCCGAAAAACGCTTCGTGATGCCCGAACGCTCGGTTCCCGACAACAAGGCCTGCGAGTGCGGCGCGATCCTGCGCGGCGAGAAGGCGCCGAAGGACTGCCGGCTCTTCGGGCGCGCCTGCACGCCCGCGCACCCGATCGGCGCCTGCATGGTCTCGTCCGAAGGCGCCTGCGCGGCGTACTTCAGCTACGGGCGGCACGCCTGAGGCGGGCGCAGCAAGGGCCCGCGGAACGAACACAACGAACAGGAAGGAAGAATCATGACTGAACCCAAGACTGAGGCGCGCTCGCTCAAGGCCGAGCGCGCCGGCCACGGCCGCCGGCTCGACGTCCTGCGCGGCACGGTCGAGATGACCCACGGCTCGGGCGGACGCGCCACCGCGCAACTCATCGGCGAGCTCTTCGCGCGGCACTTCACGAACGAATGGCTCGACCAGAGCCACGACGGCGCGGTGATGCCGCCGATCCTGCGTCCCGTCGCCGTTTCCTGCGACGCGCACGTCGTCAAGCCTCTCTTCTTCCCGGGAGGCGACATCGGACGGCTCTGCGTCACGGGAACCGTGAACGACGTCGCGATGTGCGGCGCCAAGCCCCTCTACCTCTCGGCCGCCTTCATCCTGGAGGAAGGCTTCCCGCTGGCGGACCTTGAGCGCATCGTGAAGTCGATGGCCGACACCGCCCGCGAGGCCGGTGTCGCGATCGTCACGGGCGACACCAAGGTCGTTGAAAAGGGCCACGGCGACGGCGTCTACATCACGACCACCGGCATCGGCGAGCGGATCGCCGACCACCTCATCGCGGGCTCGGCCGCCCGGCCCGGCGACAAGGTTCTCGTCTCGGGCTCGATCGGCGACCACGGCATGACCGTGATGAGCCTGCGCGAGGACATGAGCTTCATCACGAGCCTGCAGTCCGACTGCGCACCGCTCGGGGAAATGGTCGAGCGCGTGCTCGCCGCCGCCCCGAACGCACACGTGCTGCGCGACCCGACCCGCGGGGGCTTGGGCACGACCCTGAACGAAATCGCCGCGGAGTCCCGCGTCGGAATCACGCTCCAGGAAAAGGCGATTCCGGTGAAGGACGAGGTTCGCTCGGCCTGCGAGTTCCTGGGGCTCGATCCTCTCTACTCGGCCTGCGAGGGTCGCCTAATCGCGATCGTCCCGGCCGATGAAGCCGACGCGGCCCTGGCCGCCATGAAGCAGGACCCGCACGGCGCCGAAGCTTCGATTGTGGGCGAAGTGCACGCCGACGCGCCGGGGTTCGTGGACATGGTGACGCTCATGGGAGGCCGGCGCATGGTGGACTGGCTCACGGGCGAGCAGCTCCCGCGCATCTGCTGAGGGATCGCGCCTCCCCAAGCGCCCGAAAAAAGGGGCGGCCCGCCGGAGACGATCCCCGTGCGGGCCGCTTTGCGTTTGAGCCCCTCCGGGCCTTCGGCTTCGCGCTTCACGGTTGTTCTTTCGCCCGAGGTCCGGCAGACGGCCGTACAAACGGCGGCCGGTGAACCGCGCTGGACGGCCCGGAGGCCTCATTGACGCCTCCGGGAAGCGCCTCGTCCATCCTCCTGATGCGGCGGTGCGCAACCCCCCCGTAGAATCCCGCACATCAGCAATTCAATCCCGCGGGGATCTTCATGACACTTCTCACCTGGCTCATTCTCGTCTACCTCGCCGTGCTGCTCTGGTTCGGCATCCGCGGGGGCTCCCAGGACCGCGAGATCAAGAACCTTCTCACGGCCGGGGGTGCGACCGGGGCGCTCCTCTGCGCGCTCTCGCTCGCAAGCACCATCATCGGCGGGTCGGCGACGCTCGGCATGGGCGCGCTCACGCAGAGAATCGGCCCGGCGGCCTTCTGGTGGCTCGGCGTCGGCGTGATCGGCCTCTTCCTCCACGGCCTTCTCGTCGCCCCGGCGATCCGCGCCTCGGGCGCGGTGACGCTCCCCGACGTCATCCGCAAGCTCGTCGGCGTCGCCGCCGAAAAGTGGGCCGCGCTCATCATCGCCGTCTCCTGGGTGGCGGTGACGGCCGCGCAGTTCACGGCGCTCCACGCGCTCCTCGGCTCCGTCACGGGCGGGCGCGCCGCGGAGATCCTCTACATTCTTCTCGCCGCGGCGATCGTGCTCCACACGGCCCTGGGCGGCCAGCGGGGCGTTATCCGCACGGACGCGATGCAGGCGGTGCTGCTCATCGGAGGGTTCTCCGCGGCCGCCCTCTGGTGCGTCTGGGAGCGCCCTGCGGAAGTTGCGGCCCTTCCCGCCATCCCCTTCACGGAGAAGTTCGGGCTCCTCGACTGGACGAAGATGCTCCTTCTCGTCGGCATCACCTACGTGATCGGGCCGGACATGTTCTCGCGCACCTTCGCCGCGCGCGACGGCATGACGGCGCGGCGCGCCGCCTGGATCGCCGCGCCGCTGATCGCCTTCTTCGGCGTCGTCGTGACGATGCTCGCGCTCCTCAACCTCGACGCGAAGCAGCCGATCTCGGACTGGCTTTCGGCTTCTTCGCCGCTCCCCGAAGTCCTCGCGGCGATGCTCGCCCTCGGGCTCGTGAGCGCCCTTTCGGGGTCTGCGGACACGGTGCTGCTCTCCGCCGCCGGGATCGTCGAGAAGGACGTGCTCGGCCGCGACCGCGTGCGCGCCGTGCGGCTCTGGACGGCGCTCTTCGGCACGTTGGCGGCGAGCTGCGCGTGGATCTCGGGCGACATCATCGGACTGCTGCTCACGGCCTATTCGCTCTTCGTGCCCGGGGTGGCCGCACCGCTTCTGGTCCTCGTCGTCGGCCGCTGCCGTCACGCGGATCCCAAGATCTGGCTTGCCGGCGCCGTGCTCGGCGGGGTGGGCGGCCTCGTCGGTAACCTTGCCGGCGAGAGCCTCTGGACCTTCGCCGGCATGGGAGTCTCCACTGCCGCCGCGCTCTGGGCCGTACGGGTGAGCAGCGCCGGGAAGTCCGCAGAAGCGCCGCGTGCACAAACCTGCGCGCGCATGTGACCCCGCCCGCACCTGCGCTGGAGCCGAACTCCCTCCATACCCGCCTGCGCCTGCGCGGGCGGGTATGGCGGATCGCCTCTCCTCAGGCGGCGGAACCTCTCTGCAGCGGCGGCGCCGCCTGAATCAGGCAGCGCTTGCCGCAGAATGCGATTCCGTAGCAACGCATCTCCCGCAGGCCGCCGAAACGGGCTTCGCAGCCGCGCGACGCAATCTGCCCGAGCGCCTCTCCACCTTGAAAGTCGTCGAATACACACCTCACTCAATCTCTCCGAGGCTGAATTCTTGAATTTGCCCTGATTTCGGATTACGTCGTTGCGCGGTAGTCCGAGGCCGCCTCGGGTCAAGGCCCGGAGCCATTTAATGGAGGGGACCCGACGCGCAGCGTCGGGGAGAAAGCTGTTCATTGGCGGCGAGTGCGGGAGGGTTTCAGGGAGGGCGGAGCCCTCCCTGAGGACGGCCTCACGAAATCTGGGCGTCGACATGGTGATGCTCGTCTGCTCGAACCTGAGGATTCCTCTTGAGCATCGAGAGGGCAGAGATGGCAAGAAGCACTCAGGACATTTGAAACGGCATTTCCTCAGGGCTACCCACAACTATGCCTGAAGAGCCCAGAATTCCCTCTGCTTCCTGCGCGCTCACGGCATGGAGGCAGTGCGGCCCTCGAGGACCCGTTCGGGACGCGTATCCTCGGAGCGCTCTTGGGCATAAGGCACGGCCCGCAGCTCGCGCCAGTACTGCCGCACCTCGGCGCGGTGCCTCGACTCCTCGCGCCAGAAGCGGATGCCCACCAGGGCGGCGATGAAGACAAGGTAGAAGATGAGGCCGCCGTAGAGCGGGAGCACATCGAGTCCAGCCGCGCCTCTAAGCCCCTGGTCGCGCCAGAAATTGAAGATCCAGACAAGCGGAACGCCGAAGGAGAGGTCATGCACCCAGCCGTGCACGAATCCCGTCGCCATCGTCGCGCCGCCGAGGATGAAGCCCGGCGGCACGAGGAAGATCATCCGGCTCGCGCCCGCACCCGGGTTGTCGCAGGTCCAGGAAAGGAGGTTGGCGAGCCAGGTGTTGGCAAGCGCACAGAGAAAGAGCGCCGGAACGAAGAGGAGGATGTTGCCGGCGAAGCGCAGCTGTCCAAAGAGAATGAGGATCGCCAAGGCGACCGTGAGCACCACCGTGTAGATGAAGGCGTAGGGAACGGCGCGTGCGAGAAGCCCGGGGAGAGTGCCCGAGAGCACCTCGCCCTTCCAGACGCGCGTGACGCGCAGCCGCCCGATGAGCATCAGACCCGCCATGCCGTGGTACATGGTCGAGAAGAAGAGGAGAAAGCTCACGACGGTGCCCGTCGCCGCCTGTCCGGTCGGGTTCGTGAGGTTGCGGAACCCAATCCGCAGGGGCGAGAGGCGCGCCTCAGTTTCCACCGAGCTCCCCCCGAGGCTCGAGACGCCGTCGCCGCGCGAGGCGGCGCGCTCGGCGCTCATCTCCGCGATGATTTCGGTGAGCGTCGAGATCAATTCACCGTTCTGCGCGGTGTTGCTGTCGTCCACGAAGAACCCGACCGTGGTCTTGCGGTCGCCCTTCAGGAGCGCCGCCTGCGCACCCTTCGGGATGTAGACCACGCCCTGAACGTGGTCGCCGCGGGTCATCGCGCGCGGGTTCGCGGGCGAGTGCGTCACCTCCTTGACCGACATGTAGGGCGAGGCGTTCAGCTTCTCGATCAGGTCCGCCGACCACCGGCTCTGGTCGAGGTCGATCACGGCGACGGGAGCTTCAAAGACCACGTCGTGCGAGAGCGCGATCGAAAACGCAAGGCCCGTAATGAGGGCGACCAAGACCGCGAGCTTCTGGTACGGCACGAAGTGCCCGGAAAACATGGCCTCCCACTCGGAGGCGATCGAGCGGCGGACCTCCCGCCAGAGCGTCATGGTCACAGCCGCACCTCGAGCGTCATGCCGGTGAGAAGACCGTCGGTCGGCGCAACGTCCACGCGCACCTTGAAGAGCGTGAGGTCGGCCTGGCCGCGCTCGCGCACCATTCTGAGATTCACGAAGTCGGGCGCGGCGTCAACCAACCGCACCGTCCCTTCGACCTCGCGGTCGAGCGCGGGCGCGAAGCAGGGAATCTTGTCGCCCTCATGGAGCCGGGCCGCCTGCGTCTCGGAGACGTAGAAGTCGAAGTACCTCCGCTCGGTCTCGAGAAGCACCGCGGGCGTGTTGGGAGCGACCAACTCTCCCTTTTCGTAGAGGACCTCGAGCACCTTCGCGCGCTCGGGCGCGTGGATCACGAGGCGCGAGGCGTTGACGCGGAGCTGCTCCAACTGCGCGCAGAGCTGTGCGAGAAGCGCGTCGAAGTGCTCGAGGTTGCGCCCGCGGTTCTTCGCCGCCTGCCGGGCGTTCTCAATCGTCTCGAGGCGCATGCCTTCGGCCGACCCCGTCCGGGCGAGCTTCTCAAGGGACTCGGGCGCCGCGCCCATCGTGAGGCGCGAGACCGTGCGCTCGGCCATGAGGAGCGCTTCGCGGGCAGAGACCCAACCGGCCTTCGCCTCGTCGTAGGCGGCCTCGGCCATCGCGCCCTGCGGGTAGAGCTTCTCGGCGCGCGCCCAGGCGGTGCGGGCGCGGTCGCGAGCGGCCGCGGCCGACCGGCGCGCGGCTTGCGCTTCCTCGATCTGCCGCCACGAGGTCCGCTCGGCGGTGTCGGCCTCCGAGAGCGCGAGGGCGATGCTTTCGGCCTCCAGAGCGCGCTGCGCCTGCGTCTGCCGGATCTGGGCCTCGAGGGCCGCGGTCGAGAGCTTCACGTCCGTGCCGTCGATCCCGAGGAGCGTCTCTCCGGCCTCGACCGTGCGGCCCGCTTCAACGGGGCGCTCGGTGAGCCTCCCGCCCACGGTCTCAAAGGACGCGTGGATCTGGTGGGCCATCAAGACGCCCGCCTTGAGGCGTTCGGCTTCGCTCACCGCGTCGTTGCGGTTCCCGAGGAAGATGAGAAGCGCCGCGACGCAGCCCGCCGCAGCAAAGCCCGCGATCGTGCGGGCGACGTCCTTTTTCTGTTTTTGTGAAAGCGCCATGATGGTTCTATTAGCCGGCTAAGTTTTTGTTCGAGGAAGAGTTCTCCGCCTGCTGCGCCGGCCGCGGGCGGCGCAGGACGCGATGAAGGAAAGAAGTGAATGGGGTTCAGTGCGCGGACGGGTCGGCCTGCGCGTTCCCGGGGAGGGGCTTCGCGGCGGGAAGGTGCACGAGCTTTCTGAGGAGCGTGATCATCAGGTCGCGCTCTTCGCCCGAGAGGGCGGACGCGAATTCGGAGATCCGTGCGAAGTGCTTCTGGAGCTCGACGTCGAGGAGCCGCCGTCCTTCGGCCGAAAGCCGCACGTAGGCGACGCGGGCGTCGCGGCGCGAGACCTGCTTGATCACGAGGGGCTTGTCGGCCTTCAACATGCGCGCGACCATCACGGACGTGGTGGCGGTGGAGACGCCCAGACGCTCCGAGAGGTCCACGATCCCGAGCGGCCTACCCGAGGCGAGGAGCGTCATGAGGAGCGTGAACTGGCCTTCCGAGAGCCCCGACTCGTCCTGGAGCGCCTTGTAGATCGTCGCGCGGATCACGTCCACGGCGTTGATGAGATGGAGCATCATGTCCACGCCCGCAATGTCGAGTTCGCTCGCGCCTTCGCCGTGAACGCGGCGCAGGCTTTCACGTGCGGGCAGGAGCCGGTGGACGGGATTCATTTCTTGAGTGACCTTCTGTTTCCCTGGAGCCGCCCCGGAACAGGCGCGGGAGTGCGGCGGAAATAATCTAGCCGGCTAATTATATGCACGTCTTGGCCGCCCTGCACGGCCTTTCTCCGGAGGGCGCCGGCAGAGCGGAGGGCGGAGCCCTCTGAAGGAGAAGCGGGCGTTTCCGGGCGAAGGGCGCTTGCTACAATCGCCCGCAGCATTCAACCACTCCAAGGAATCTGCGCGTCCCTGCCGGCCCCGCCCGGCGGGCGCGTTCGTCACGATGAAGAAAGTCCTTCTGATGATTCTCGACGGCTGGGGCATCGGCGGCGGCGCCGCCGACCCGGCCGACGCCATTTCGGCCGCTCACCCCGCCTACATCACGGAACTGAAGCACCGCTTCCCGCACGCCGAGCTCCTCACCTTCGGCGAGAACGTGGGGCTGCCCGCAGGCCAGATGGGCAACTCCGAAGTCGGTCACCTCAACATCGGCGCGGGCCGCGTGGTCTACCAAGACCTCGTGCGCATCAACCGCGCCTGCGAATCGGGCGCGCTCCTCGAGCAGCCCGAGTGCGCCGCGCTCTTTCGTCACCTCAAGGAGACGAAGTCGGCCCTGCACCTGATGGGGCTCTTCTCCGACGGCGGCGTGCACGCGAGCTTTGCGCACCTCCTCGCCTTCATCGACCTTGCTCGCCGCGAGGGCGTGGAGCGCGTCTACGTCCACGCCTTCATGGACGGGCGCGACACCGACCCGAAGAGCGGCCTCGGCTTCGTGAAGACGATCGAGGCGAAGCTCGCCGAACCCGGCGAAACCGCCGTGCTCGCGAGCATGATCGGGCGCTTCTACGCGATGGACCGCGACAAGCGCTGGGAGCGCATCGAGGAGGCCTGGAACCTCCTCGTGAAGGGGGCCGGCACCCCGTCGCGCGACTTCGTGAAGTCCGTTGAGGACTCCTACGCCGCCGGCGTCACGGACGAATTCATGAAGCCCGTGGTGCGCGTGGACGAGGCCGGGAACCCGGTCGGGCGCATCACCGACGGCGACGCCGTGGTCTTCCTCAACTTCCGCAACGACCGCGCCCGCGAACTGACGAGCGTCCTTACTCAAGCGCCGCAGGGAGCGATGCATCCTCTGGGGCTCTGGTTCGCGACGATGACCCCGTACGACGCGACCTTCAAGGGGCTCCACATCCTCTTTGACAAGGAGAACGTCGTCAATCCGATCGGCGAGTACGTCGCGTCGCTCGGCCTCAAGCAGCTGCGCATCGCCGAAACGGAGAAGTACGCCCACGTGACCTTCTTCCTCAACGGCGGCCGCGAAGCGCCCTTCCCGAACGAAGACCGCATCCTCATCGCCTCGCCCAAGGTCGCCACCTACGACCTCAAACCCGAGATGAGCGCCCCGGAAGTCTCCGAGAAGCTCTGCGCGGCGCTGCGCGAAAAGAAGTACGACTTCATCTGCCTCAACTTCGCCAACGGCGACATGGTGGGCCACACCGGCGTCTGGGACGCGATCGAGAAGGCCGTGCAGGCGGTGGACAAGTGCGTCCGCGACGTGGTTGAAACCGCGCGCGAGGCGGGCTACGAGGTCGTGCAGATCGCCGACCACGGCAACGCCGACCACGCGAAGAACGCCGACGGCTCGCCCAATACGGCCCATTCGCTCAACCCCGTGCCGATCGTGGTGGTCTCGGACCGCGTCGCGAAGGTGGCGAGCGGCGTCCTCGCCGACGTCGCCCCGACGGTGCTCGACCTCATGGGACTCCCGAAGCCCAAGGAAATGACCGGCGCGTCCCTCGTCGAATTCAAGCGGCGGTGACCCGCCCGGCGGCCCGAAGCAGGCCGCCCGCAGGCGTCATGAAGAAGACCGGAGGCTCTTTTGTCGAGGACCTCCGGTCCTTTTTCTGAGGTGCGCGGCGCGCCTCAGACCGCACCCGTCTCCTGCGCCGCGCCACGCTCCCGCGGGAGGATCGGCACGATGCGCGCCGCGGCCGGAGCGGATGGCGCGGCCCCGCGCTCGAGCGCGGCGCGGGCCTTGTCGTCCGCTTCGTACCCGGCCTCCATGAAGAGCCGCACGTCGTCCAAGGGACTCGCGCCGCAGGTCGTGAGGAAGTCTCCGGAGATCGCCGCGTTCATGCCGATCCGCGCCGCTTCGCGCACGGCCCTCTCGGAGAGCTGCAGCCGCCCGCCCGCAAAGCGCAGGTAGGCGGTCGGATTCATGAGCCTCAGGAGCGCCACGGCGACGAGGAAGTTCTCTTCGGGCATCTTCGGCTGGCGCGCGAGCGGCGTTCCGGGCGCGGGGTGCAGCACGTTCACGGGAATCGAAGGCACCTCGAGGTCGCGCAGGAGCCGCGCGAGGTGAATGCGGTCGAGAAGCGTCTCCCCCATGCCGAAGAGCGCACCCGAGCAGACGTCGAGCCCGAGTTCCTTCGAAGCGGTGAGGGTTTCGATCTTCTCGTCGATCGTGTGCGAGGTGCAGACCTCGGAGAAGAACTCCCGCGAGGTTTCAAGGTTGCAGTGAATGCGCACGACCCCCGCGTCCTTCAGAGCCGAGAGGTCCCTGCGCGAGAGCAGGCCGAGCGAAACGCAGACCTCGAGCTGCGGATGCGCGGCCTTCAGGGTCCGGATGCGCGCGCAGAGCTCACGGACCTCGCGCGCCGAGGGCTTGCGACCGCTCGTCACGAGCGAGTAGCGCGTGACGCCCATCGCTTCGGCGCGCCGGGCGCCGCGCTCAACGACGTCGTCGCCGACCACCGGATGGACCTTGACGCCCGGCACCGACCAGTGGCGCGACTGCGCGCACCAGGCGCAGTTTTCCGAGCACCGCCCGGACTTGGCGTTGACGATGCCGCAGAGGTTGAAGACGCGGGGCGCACTGCGGCGCGTCACCGCCTCGGCCGTGTCGAAGAGGTCTTCGTGGGGACGGGCGGCGAGGGAGAGCGCCTCCTCGTCGGAGAGGATGCGCCCGGAGGCGACGGATTCGAGGAGTTCGTGAAGGACGGGCATGGACGGGGTCGCTCCAAGAGGGAAACTTCTTCGAGTCTAGCGGCGGAATTCCTCCCGCCGCCTCCCGTGATCATCGGCCTGACGGACTATGAGCGCCTCCCGCTTGACGGGCCGCACGAAAGGTTGGAGGATTGCCTCCCTCTCCTTCCGGTTCGGACGGCTGGAGGGCCGCGCCGGCGCCTCCCGGACGAGGCGTTCAAAACCGCCCGCCCCCTGCGCCGCCCGCGGGAGTGCAAAAGACGGCAAAAACATGCTTCCCCCCTAATGCTTGGGCGGAAGAACGGCGTCTGAACAACTATACTTCTGCGATTCACTGCGCCCGGCCCGTCCGCTTTGAGGACCGGCCGGGACCGCCTTCACCCGCTCCGCCCCTCGTCCTGACGAACGTCGTGCCGCCGGAGCGTTGAGATGCGGTCCGCCCCTCGGGCGCAGACAGACCAACAACAATTAAGGACGTGCCGGGCCGCAGGGCCGCCATCCCGCTTGGGGTCCGCACGCCTCTAGAAGGAATCGACTGACGATGGCTCAATTCAATACGGTGCAGGAAGCCCTCGAAGACCTCCGCAAGGGCCGGATCATCCTCGTCACGGACGACCCGGACCGCGAGAACGAAGGCGACTTCATCTGCGCCGCGGAATTCGCTACTCCCGAGAACATCAACTTCATGGCGACCTACGGCAAAGGGCTCATCTGCATGCCGATGTCGGCCGAGTACGCCGAGCGGCTGCAGCTGCCGCAGATGGTCGAGCACAACACCGACAACCACTCGACCGCCTTCACCGTCTCGATTGACCACGTGGACACGACGACGGGCATCTCCGCCTTCGAGCGCTCGGTGACCGCGATGAAGTGCGTCGAAGAGGGCTCCCGCCCCGAAGACTTCCGCCGCCCCGGCCACATGTTCCCGCTCCTCGCGAAGAAGAACGGCGTGCTCGAGCGCAACGGCCACACCGAGGCGACCGTGGACCTCTGCCGCCTCGCGGGCCTCAAGGAAGTGGGCCTGTGCTGCGAGATCATGAAGGACGACGGCACGATGATGCGCACCCCTGAGCTCGCTGAGCTCGCCCGCGCCCACGACATCAAGTTCATCACGATCAAGGACCTGCAGGACTACCGCAAGACCTACGAGAAGCTCGTGGACCGCGTCGCCGAGGTGAAGATGCCGACCAAGTACGGCCAGTTCCGCGCCTTCGGCTTCGTCAACCGCCTCAACGGCGAACACCACGTCGCGCTCGTCAAGGGCGAGGTGGGCGACGGCGAGGAGATCCTCGTGCGCGTGCACTCCGAGTGCCTCACGGGCGACTGCTTCGGGTCGCTGCGCTGCGACTGCGGCCAGCAGTTCGCCGCCGCGATGACGCAGATCGAGAAGGAGGGCCGCGGCATTCTCCTCTACATGCGCCAGGAAGGCCGCGGCATCGGCCTCATCAACAAGCTGCGCGCCTATGCGCTTCAGGAGCAGGGTCTCGACACGCTCGACGCGAACCTCACGCTCGGCTTCAAGGGCGACGAGCGCGAGTACTTCACGGGCGCGCAGATCCTGCGCGACCTCGGCGTAAAGACGATGCGCCTGCTCACGAACAACCCCGACAAGGTCTATCAGCTCGCTGAGTTCGGCATGAAGATCACCGAGCGCGTGCCCATCCAGGTGGATGCGACCGACTACGACCTCGCCTACCTGAAGACGAAGGCCGCGCGCATGGGCCACATGCTCGACTTCGAATAATCGGCTCCGCCCGCTCCAACAAGGAGCTGCGCCGCACTGAAGGTGATCACTCTCCGGCCTGAAGGCCGGAGCTTCTTGATTCGCTGAGCCTCGCGGCTTCAGCTTCCTGATTCAAAGCCGCCACGATTCCTGCGCCATGATGAGCGCAGGAACACACGGAGGGCTCGGCAGGCATCGTTTCGGGGCGATCCACC
>ERZ833608.517-NODE-517-length-31823-cov-6.465815_pt1 | contig 31823 bp, 18 predicted proteins | sample MGYA00519694_ERZ833608 | MGnify/ENA primary metagenome ERZ833608 (study PRJEB31850, sample SAMEA3708742) | human gut metagenome | biome: human gut; feature: human-associated habitat; material: faeces | place: China | collected 2014 ... | reverse complement strand
CGGCAATGATTGAGCGCGCGCTCGACAAAGGCAGACGTGTGGGTATCAACGAGGTGGCCGAGAGGCTCTACACAAGCCGCTCCAAACTATGCGCCACCTTTAAGGCCCAAACCGGCGAGTCCCTGGGCGCCTACATTCGCAGACGCCGTATGGAGCGAGCACAGGACCTTTTGGCCGATAGCGCGCTCACGATAGCGCAGGTGGCAGAGCGTCTAGGCTACCCTCAGCAGGCCGCCTTCACCCAAGCCTTCAAACAATACACCGGCATGACACCCACGGCTTGGCGAAGCAAGCATCGCTAAGGCCCAAGCTCCCTGGCCGTAACGGAGCGATTAATTAGCCGCCGCCCGTCAGCTCACCCAGGATCTAAACGTCAAGATGTGCACGATCAAGCGCCTTTTTGATAAGAGGGACAGATCGATCAGCCAAATACAACGGAATGTTGAGCACCCCGTCGTCGAGCTTTAGGTTCTTAAGTGAGTAGCGGACCCTCAATGGAGTCGTCTCCGCATGCTTGTCGGCATAGTACTTAAGGCTCTTGGAATGAACGACCTCTCCCGATTTGACCTCGACGGGAACGATTTCGTTTCCGACTTGAATCAAAAAATCGACTTCGTGCTTCGGCTTCTCGTTTGTCCAATAACGCGGAGCAGCATCTAACTGTGAAAGTAATGCCTGAAGCACATAGTTCTCGGCGAACGAACCTTTGAACTCCGAAAATAGCGCATCCGAGATGGCAAAAGCGGACGCATCCAGCCTTGCCATGCGGCGCAGCAAGCCGACATCAAGACAGTAGACTTTAAATGCCTTGAGGTCATCGTACGCAGAGAGCGGCACACCACCGGCAGCATTAAGGCGAACCGCCGTGATGAGCCCAGCATCGGCAAGCCATTCCAGAGCATCCTCGTATTCTCGAGCACGAGCCCCCTCGCGCACCGCACCCCAAACGAACTTTTTGTTCTCGCGCGCCAACTGAGCTGGAATCGAGTTCCATATTTGTGAAAGCTTGGCAAACTGCGCACGGCCACCATGCTTGGCAAAATCGCGCTCGTAGGAATCCAAGAGATCAGACAACACCTTATCGACCTGAACGATATCGCCCGTCTCCACCCACCGGCCAAGAGCCTCTGGCATGCCGCCGCATGCAAAATAACGACGAAGATGCTCGACGAGACGGACATGGAAGAAATCGGGCACTGTCTCGATCTGATCCAGGCCGCCAAGGTATTCGTCGTAGTTTGCAGCGCCCTCGGCTTTCAGAAACTCGGAAAAGCTCATGGGGCGCATCTCCATGAACTCGACCTTTCCCACCGGAAAAGCGCTGGTCTCACGGGACAAGCGAACGCCCAACAAAGACCCTGCGCATGCGACGTGATACTCGGGGGCCTCGTCACAGAAGTATTTAAGGGCGCCGACTGCAGAAGGACAATCCTGGATCTCATCGAAGAAGATGAGAGTGTTACCGGCTGTCCAAGTGCCAGGGAAAGATTTGAGATGATCCGTCGAGGATCGCGCGTACCTTCGAAAAACTGAGCGTACTCGCTCTGTACCCCAGGTGACGGCTCCTCGAGCGTCAGATACACAAAATTGAGGTACGAGGTTCGGCCGAACTCCTTAAGCGCCCACGTCTTTCCAACCTGGCGCGCCCCCTTAAGGATAAGCGGCTTACGATATTCTGACGCTTTCCAAGCGTTAAGCTTGGCAATGATGTCTCGCTGCATGACCGAACCTCCCGCAAAGAAACTTCCGTAAACGTGATATTTCCCACATTTTACCCTAGGTAAAACGTGATATTTATCACATTTACGGAAGTTTTAAGCTCATTTCGCCACACTTTCATCACATTCAAAAGGCGGAGGCGCATTTTGCGCCTCCGTCACCATCTTTCCTATCAGCCTACCTGACCCGAACGGCCGAGTCGTCACGGAACCGAGGGGCCCTCTTACGAGAGCGACGTTCTCAGCAACTCGTTGAAGAGCTTAGGGTTGCCCTTGCCGCGGCTCGCCTTCATGCACTGGCCCACCAAAAAGCCGATGACTTTCTGGTTGCCGTCACGATACTGCTGCGCCTGCTCGGCACAGTTTGCCAGTACCTCGTCCACGATCGGCTGCAGCGCGCCGGCATCGCTCACCTGACGCATACCACGCTCGTCGACGATCTTGTTGGGGTCGTCGCCGGTCTGGGCCATGGCCTCAAAGACCTCGTGCGCCTGGTTGGAGCTGATGGCATCGGTCGCCAGCAGCTTGGCGAGTGCCGCCACCTGAGCCGGCGCGATGCCGGACTCGGCGAGCGACACGCCTGCGCCCTTAAGGTAGGCGATCATCTCGTTCACCAGCAGGTTTGCAACCGTCTGGGCCTCCTTGCCGGCCATACCGGCAGCGGCGGCCTCAAAGAAGTCGGCAAACTCCGGGTCGCCGGCGATCTGCTCGGCGTCGGCCGCCTTAATGCCAAAGTCGGCCTCAAAACGGGCGCACTTGGCATCGGGCAGCTCGGGAATCTCGCCACGGCAACGGTCGATAAACTCGTCGTCCAGGTCGAACGGCGCCAGGTCGGGATCGGGGAACAGACGATAGTCGTCTGCCGTTTCCTTCACACGCATGACCACGGTGCGCTTGCGGCTGGGCTCCCAGTGGCGGGTCTCCTGATAGATGATGCCGCCCTCCTCGAGCACCTCGGCCTGGCGGCAGATCTCGTAGGCAAGGCCGTCATGCAGGCTCTTAAACGAGTTGAGGTTCTTGAGCTCGGTCTTGGTGCCCAGCTTGGTCTCGCCGCGGCGGCGCAGCGACACGTTGCCGTCGCAGCGCATGGAACCCTTCTCCATGGAGCAATCGGAAATGCCCAGCGTCACAAAGATGCGACGGAGCTTCTCCATAAACAGGCGAGCCTCCTCGGGCGTGCGCAGATCGGGCTCGGTGACAAGCTCGATGAGCGGCGTACCGCAGCGGTTGTAGTCGACAAGCGACTCGGCCGCGGCGGTAATGCGGCCCTCGGCGCCGCCCACGTGAACCATCTTGGCGGCGTCCTCCTCCATGTGGATGCGCAGGATGCGGATGGGCACCGTGTAGGAACCGTCCTCGCGACGCTCGGGCATCTGCAGGTTGGACGCATCGTAGCTGGCCAGGTGGCCGGCGCGCTGGTTGCCCTCGCGCATGGTCGACGTCATGGACGTGGACAGGCCCTCGGCGTTGGCCGAAGCGCTCGCCAGGCTCTGGGCCTCGGCCTCGCCAAACGCGCAGTCGGGGCGCTCGGCGGCACCGCGACCGGTCACGTCCAGGTCCAGGTGACCGTACATGGCAAAGGCGACCGGACCCTGCGTGGTCTGGAAGTTCTTGGCCATATCGGGATAGAAGTAGTGCTTGCGGTAGAACATCGAGTGGCGCTGGATCTCGCAGTTGGTGGCGAGACCGGCCTTGACGATGCTCTCGATGGCGCGCCTGTTGGGCACCGGCAGCGCGCCGGGCAGGCCCAGGCACACCGGGCACACGTTGGCGTTGGGCTCGTCGTCGTGGCTGAGCTTGCAGTTGCAGAACATCTTGGTATCGAGTGCGGTGAGCTCGGTATGGATCTCCAGGCCGATCACGGCCTCCCAATCCTGCAGGACCTCGGAAAGCTCCTTCATTACAGCTCGCCTCCCTTCCCGGCAAAATCGGGCGCTACGGAAAGCGCGGGCGCACCCGTGGCGGCATCGGCAAAGCCGCGCTCCAGGGCGCGGGCAAACGTGAGCAGCTGACGGTCCTTAAACGCCGGGCCCACCAGCTGGGCAGAAACGGGCAGCTTGCTGTCCTCGCCCAGGCCCAGCGGCACCGAGATACCGCCGTTGCCGCAAATGTTGAGCGAGATGGTATACAGGTCGGAGAGATACATCTGCGTGGGGTCGCTGATCTCGCCAAACTTAAAGGCCGTGCGCGGCGAGGCGGGCATGAGGATGGTGTCCACCTTGGCATACGCGGCGTCGTAATCCTGCGTGATGAGTGTGCGAGCCTTCTGTGCGGCGTAGTAGTACTTGTCGTACACTCCCGAGCTCAACAGGTAGGCGCCGAGCATCTGACGGCGCTTGGCCTCGGCGCCAAAGCCGTGGGCGCGCGAAAGCGAGCTCTGGTCGGACAGGTTGGCGCAGCCCTCCTCCTGATAGCCGTAGCGAATGCCGTCGAAACGAGCCAAGTTGGAGAACGCCTCGGCCGGGCCGATGACGTAGTAGGCGGCGATGGCGGCGTCCAGGTGCGGCAGGTCGACCTCCACGAGCTCGGCGCCCTGGTTCTGCAGCTCCTGGGCGGCGCGCTGAACAGCGGCCTTGACCTCGGGCGTCAGACCCTCGGCCTCCATAAACGCGGGGATGACGCCCACGCGTTTGCCCTCGATGCTGTCGTTGAGATGCTCGGTAAAGTCGACGGCGCAGTCCTGGCTGGTGCAGTCGTACGGATCGTGGCCCGCGCCGGTAAGCGCGTTCATGGCCAGCGCGACATCCTCGACCGTGCGGCCAAAGGGTCCCACCTGGTCGAGCGACGAGCCAAAGGCAACCACGCCGTAACGGCTCACGGCGCCATACGTGGGCTTAAGGCCCACCACGCCGCACAGCGACGCCGGCTGGCGAATGGAACCGCCGGTGTCCGAGCCCAGCGAGAGCGCGACCTCGCCCGCGGCGACGGCGGCAGCGGAGCCACCCGAGGAGCCGCCGGGCACGCGCTCGGTATCCCAGGGGTTGTTGGTGCGATGGAAGGCCGAGCTCTCGGTAGAGCTGCCAAAGGCAAACTCGTCCATGTTGGCCTTGCCCATGGGCAGGCAGCCGGCATCGAGCATGCGCTGGACGCAGGTAGCGGTGTAGACGCTCTGGTAGTCCCCGAGCATGCGGGAAGCGCAGGTGGTGCGCGTGCCCACAAGGTTCATGTTGTCCTTGATGGCCAGCGGCACGCCCGCGAGCGGGGGCAGCGGCTTGTCTGCGGCACGGTCGGCATCCACGCGCGCAGCGGCCTCGAGCGCAAGCTCGGGCGCCACCTGCAGGAATGCCTGGACCCCGCCCTCGCGCGCCTCGATGGCGGCAAGGGAGGCCTGGGCCACCTCGGTAGCGGTAAAGTCGCCGGCGGCAACGCCCGCGGCAATCTGGGCGGCGGTAAGGGAATCGAAGCTCTGCGCCATTACTCGCTCTCCCCCTCTCCCAAAATGGACGGCACGCGGAAGTAACGGTTGCGCGCGCTGCCGGCGTTTTCGAGCGCAACGTCGAGCGGCAGGTCGCGCTCGGGCTCGCGCAGGTCGTCGCCCATCACGTTGGACAGGCTTCCGATGGGATGGAACGTGGGCTCCACGTCGGGCAAGTCATATTGCAAGACGGGCTCGAGCATCTGGATGGCGTCGTTCATGTAGGACGTCATCTGGGTGAGCTCGTCATCGGTCAGTGCGATCTTTGCGTACTCGGCGATGCCGCGCACGTCTTTCTCGCTGAGTGCCATAGGCGCTCCCTTCCGCATAACAGATAAACCGCTCTAGTATACAAGGCAACGCCGCTTGGAGCAGGTGCTTTACCCAAATGCAGCGAAAACGTAACGAGGGCAGCGGGCTGACAGGCGGCGGGCTGGTGGTTCTGCAGCGAAACCGCACCGTCCATAGCGAAAACCGCGTCGCCCACAACGAAAACCGTCCCGCCCACAACGAAAACCGTCCCGCCCACAACGAAAACCATCACAACATTCGACGCTTTTCGCCAAAATCGAGATTTTCATCGAATGTTGTGATGGTTTGGGCGCCCGACCACCACAAAGGCGCCTGTCCCCATTGTGGTGGTTCTGAACGATGCCCTATGCCGAGGCCTTGGCCTTGCGGCGCTTGCGGACCGCGTGGATCACGATGTCCAGCAGCAACAGCACAATGGCTATAACCACAATGAGCACGGCAAACTCGCGCTTGCCCCAGTGGCGGCCGGCCAGCGACTTTTGCTTGTCGACATCCTTCTTGTTGTACTTGGTGCGCACGCAATGCACCAGCAGGCGATGGTCGTTCACGCCGTAGGGCGTGCAGGTGACGAGCGTCACCTTGTCGGCGCCGGGCTCGATGGTCAGCGACTCCATCTCCTCGGGCAGCACCACCTCGGAGTCCACCATCTTGTAGGCGAGCGTCTTGTTCATGGTGTGCAGCAGCACCAGGTCGCCGGGCTCCAGCGAGTGGATGTCGTCGAACATACTCAGGTTGCGCATGCCCGAATGCGCGGTGAGCACGCAATGCGTCGAGGTGCCGCCCACCGGCAGGCTCGTGCCCTCCAGATGGCCGACGCCCGCCATAAGGACTTCCTCGCTCGTGCCGTGGTAGATGGGCATGCTCACGTCGATGGAGGGGATCTCGACCCAGCTCATCATGGGGTCGCGGTCAAAGATGAGCTGCTGGGCGTAGGGCTCGATCTGGTCGGCGGGGAGCTCGGTGGCCTCGTCGGCAAGCTGCTCGTTAAAGGAACGCGCCTGGAGCAGGATGCGCTCGCGCTCCTCAACAGACAGCGCGTCCACGGTGCTGGACACCGTGCTGATCTGGTTGAACACGCCCGAGGCCTCGAGCCGGTCCAAAATCCACGGCCAGGCCATAAGGCCCACGCCAATAAGGATGATGACGATGGTGATGAGACGGTCGGCCCAGCGCGGCAGTCGCTTGCGGCGGCGCTTGGGCTTGGTCTTGGGCTGGAGTTTGGGCTGAGGGCTTGAGCCGCCGTTGGCCGCGGCGTTATTGCTCTTCATATGTTTGGCGCCCTGCACCATCGCCAGTCACTCCTCTACAGCTCAGGTTGTCTAAACAAATAATAGCCGATTAGCGAGCTCATGCGCCGGACAACGCAGCCTGACAGCATTGCACAGCGCGAGTATGGGCCCGCATTTGAGTTTTCAAAATGTTCCGAATCGACTGGGCGATTCGGGATACAATGTCAATAGAAAACGACGCACCCCGCGTAAATGTTTGGGAGCGCGGGCGGCCTAGTTTTCAGCTTTTGTTAAATGCCCGGGATCCTACCCCCGGGCATTCTTATTTGCGCTTGCGGCGCAAATGCCTTCTACCGTCCGCACCGCGCGTGCGCCTACGGACCTTAAACCGAACCTCATACGAGTCAAGAAACGCGATGACGAACGCGCCCACGTCGGACGATGGAGGCTGGCTGCGTTATCCCAAAAAACGGGGCAGACTCCAGTGCGGAGTCTGCCCCGAAAAGAGAATGGCAAAGCAAGAACGTGGATGGACGAGAAAAGTGTCCGCAAGTCTCATGGCCATCACATCCCACCTGCCAAAGAGATGGATGAGCGAGCGTTACTCCTGCTCGGACTCCTCAGCCTGCTTACGGCTGCGGATGAGGTGCGCCACGCCGATGCACAGCACCGCGCCACCAGCGATCCAAGTGAAGGTCACGCCGTTAAGACCGGTCAGCGGGAGGCCGGAGCCCTTCTTGTTCACGATGGTGACGGGGATCATGGTCGAATCAACATTTCCATCGAGCTCGGAAGTGACCATATCAGAACTGTCTTTTACGGTAAGTTTTGTCAGTTTGCCGGTTGCCTCGTCGTACGTAGGCTTCACCGTAATGGTAAAGCTGATGGAGTTATAACCCGTGGGCGTCGTGCACTCTGTAATCTCGTACTTACCCGCAACAAGACCGGGAATAAAGACCTTGCTGTTATTCTCACTGGTCGTAAACACTCCAGCTTTACTTGCGTCGCTGGTAAGCCCGCCAGTCAGCGTCAGCCATTTATCGCCAGTAACAGGAGTGGTACCTTCCTCGATCATTTTAACCTTAAATCCAGCAACAAGCTTCTTTTGCGGATCATCCGAAGCAGTCTTGGTGACATCGAGGCCAAAGACGTAGTCAGTGACCTCGTCCGACTCAGAAGTGCCCTCATAACCAGTCATGGGATTGTTGGAATAGACAAGCTTGACCTCATTGGTGTTGCCGGTGGCCGTGTATTCAGCCTTATCGGTCAGCTTTGCTTTGTATTTCACAACGACCTTGGAGTTCTCATTGAGATCAGCTTTCGCGGCCTTCGCAGCAGCCTTGAGGTTAACGAAGGAAATCGTCAAATCATGGCCCGTATATTTCCCGGAATTGTCCCTGGTTTCCGTAAGACTTGCCGTATAGCCATCTGCGGGCTGAGAATCATTTGCACGAGGGATGGTAGTACCGTCAATAGTAACTTCAACGGTACTCAAGTCGGCGTGCAGTCCAACAGAGAGATGGTCCTGGAACTTATACTTGTACTCAACATACGAGGCAATATTGCTCGCAACAGTACCGGTCAACTTATAGTCGATTACCTGGCCAATCCAGGCGTCACCCACGTTCTTCCAGTCGCTTTCCTCGGCAGTATCGACCGTCTTGCCCGCAGTATCATCGAGAACCTGTTTATCGACCGTAGGGATACTGGTCTTCTCGTTAACTGTCACAGCGCCGGCGCCCACGACGGCATAAATCGGCGAAGTGGCAGTATTCTTGCTGACGGTCGTCGACTCTTCCGAAGCCAAAGTGTCCGCGTCAGTCAGAAACAGGTAATAACCGGATTTATCGAAAGAAACCTCGGTGCCCGCCGCAAACGAACCATCCGTAATGCCCGTCGGAGTGGTCGGAGTGGTCGGAGTGACTCCCTTCTCTACAAGATCAGCAAGCGTATAGAGCAAATCGTTGTTTTTGAGAACCGTTTTATTTGTGGTCTCAGTAATATGCTTAGTCAGCCAATCGGCAACATCCTGCGCGCTGGCTTTGTCACTCAGCGAATTGGGGATATATTTATTGATCGCGCTGATGATGGCAGCCTTAGTCGTATCATCAACGGCCCACTTAACATTCGAGACAACCTTGTCAGTCTTGCCGAGCTCATCCATGACGTCAGCCTCGAAGATCCGATAGGCCTTGTACTTCACATCACCATTGTTTTCGTTCTTATTGATGGTGATGGTATTGGCCGTTGCAGCCGTATCCTCAGCAGCAAACGCCATGGTCACCGGGGCCATCACACCGCCGAAGCTCAGTGCTGCTGTGAGGCCGGCGGTTACTGCCAGGCGTGCGATGTTCTTGCTCATGCTCATCTTCTTTTCCTCCGTTTTCCGGTTGGTTCTCATTTGATTGGTCATCATCTGTCTGTGTCTTAACATCTGCTTCGCTACGTCTCGCCCCGCTCTCGGTGGGGCTGCCAGCTACTCTTTATGGCTGCCACCTCCCCGCTTGACCAGGAGCGCGACCACGATGAGCGCGGCTCCGGCGACCGCTGCGGCGGCCGCGGCGTACATTGCCATATCGCCAGTCGAGGGCATAAAGCCTCCGGTGGTAATGCTAGGGGGTGTGCCGGTGGGCGTGTTGATGAGCGACGCCTCCAGGCTGCCCGTCGACCCGTCCGCGCTGTCGGCGCGCAGGGGCGACTCGGCCGTGATGGTGAGTTTGGGCTTGGCGGCGGCCACCTGGTCGACGTCCAGGCCTTCGGCCTTAACCGTCACGGAGCGCGTGCCCTCAAAGGCGGTGTAGCCCTTGGGCGCCTTGAGCTCACGGACCTCCAGCTTGCCCGAGTCCACGCCCGAGACGGTCACGCGGCCGTCCTCGCCCGTGGTGACGGTGGCCTTGCCCTCCGCATCCCACGCGCCGTCGGCCGCCAGCGTGCGGCCGCGGTCGTCGGCGATGCTCAGGACCGCCCCGGCAAGCGGCTTGTCGCCGTCGCTGCCGCGCTTGGTGAGCGCGAGATCCCAGGTGTAGGCGGTCGCGTCGTCGCTCGGCGTGCGAGTGAAGCCGGCATCGCCGGACTGGTCGGCAAAGGGAGAGCGCGGGTAGCGCAGGTAGACCTCGTTGGGGTTGCCCTTCGCGATGCCGTGGTTGCATGCGCTGTCGAGCGGCGCGTTGTACACGGCGACCACGCGGGCGCCCGCGGTGAAGGCGTCGGCCCCGCCGAGCGCGGCGATCAGGTCGCCGGTGCGCACGGTGAAGGTTCCGTCCGCCGCTACCTTGGTGGCGCACTGGGCCGTGATGTCGGTCCAACCCTTCGCGGGTTCGGTGCCGGCGCGACCGTCCTTGCCGGCCGAGACGGCGTCAAAGCCGCCGTCCGCGCCCGCCGCCACGTACACGCGCATGCTCGCGGCCACCTTGGAGGGGTCGAGCCCCGCGCTCATGGTGTCGACGAACCGCACCGTATAGGTGTCGTAGGCGGTAAGACCCGCCGGGACCGTGGCAGAGAGGCGCCAGTACAGGTCGTCGGCGACCGTGGCATCGGCGGCCTTCTGCCAGGCGGCGGCGCTGTCCTCCAGCACGTGCTTTTGGACCTTGGGGGTCGCGGCCTTGGGCTTGACGGTGACGGCGCTGCCGCCGACCAGGGCCATGATCGGCGCGGTGCCGGCCTCGCCCTGGGCGATGGCGTCGTCGTCGGCGACGATGAGCCAGTAGCCGCAGGGCAGCTTGGCCGTCGTGCCCGCGTTAAGGGCCACGGTCACGGCGCCAGAGCTCTGGAGGGAACGAGCGAGCTGTGCGCTCAGCGCGCTCGTAAGGTGGGAATCGGTGTTGAGCCACTCGGCAGCTTCCTGCGCGGTGGTCTGGGAATTGGGCATGCCGGCGCTGTGCAGCACAGGCAGCGCGGCGTCGCGCGCGGCGTCGCTTGCCCAAGCGAGGTCGGTGGCAATCTTGGCGTCGCTGTCGCCGTCGACGACGTTGGCGCTAAAGATCTGGTAGGCGCCGTAGCTGCGCGCCACGGTGCCGCTCACCGTGATGGAACCGGTCGAGGTCGGCGCAGCCTGCGCGGATGCGGGGAACACAACCGCGCAGGTGCCGATCAAGAGGGCAAGCAGCGCAAGCAAGATCGGGAAGGAGCAAACTTTCTTATTCACGACGCTCACCTCCCTTCGCATTCGCCTTGCGACGAATGTGCATCCAGGCCGCAGCAGCGCAAAGCACCGCCGCGCCGGCAAGGTACGTCAGAGTGACGCCCGACATACCAGAAAGGGGCAAAGACGTGGAGTAGGTGTTGGTGAAGGTGGGGGCGGGGGTCGGGGTTGAGTTTGCATTTCCGTTGGCGTCGACCTCGTAGTAGGCCGGCGTGCAGGTCAGATGTCCTTCGCCGTCATCCGTTGCCGTCACCACAACCTTGAAGGTCTTGGTGTCGTTGGTATAGCCCTTGTGGCTGGTGCCTTCGCCGGCGTCAGCAGCACATTCACAAATGTAATAAGTGAATGTTGCCTTACCGTCGTTGAAGTCGCTGACTTTGAGTGGTCCGATCTTCTGCTCGGCGAACGTCACCGTCTGCAAGTTGTTCGAGTCATCAGCGGTACTCTTTGTATCAAGCACCGTTTTCTCGCTGCCATCCATGGTATATAGCTCGAACTTGAACTTCTTCATCTCGCCGCCATCGACCTTCTTGGTCACCTGAGGTGTCCAAGTGCCTGAAGTCTGGTAGGGCGCAAGTTCGTTCGTAAACGCAGGTTTGGAGTTGTTGCCGATTTTTACGGTCGAGATTGTATTGTCTTTCGGATCTACACTCCAGTTATAGAACTCAGGAGATTTACACTCGGTGAAGCCCGTTTCGCCTTCCCTTTTAACGGATACTGTGGAAGCGCTCTTATCAACTTCATAACGATTAATATTGATCCCCAAGAGGTTGGTCGTATTAACTGGTGCCGTACCAACCTTTATATGTATTTTGTAAATGGCCTTATCAAAGGTCGTGCCTTCCTCATTGATAGGGACTTCAACAAGGTAGAGGTCGTAATTGCCCGACTGGTAGTTCGCAGCCGTATCAATGACGATCTCTCCACTTTCATTAACGGTAACCTCGGACGTCGCCTCGCATCCGTTTGCGTTAAGTGAGCCGTCCGTATTCCAATACGGCTCCCCAGCTGAATCGGCGGCTTTACCCAACAGCTTGAACTTATAGCCGTGGCCCGTGAGGCCTTGCGGTTTGCCGTCCTTCATGAGGACCTTGTTAGCCTTGACCTTGATTGCAGGATACACGTCCAGGGAAGTAACCTCACCGACGATGAGGTCGCCGTTGGTCATGATGCCGCCGCCGTGGGTGTAAGAGTAATTACCGCTGATGATGGTCGTAGCCGCTGCCTGTGCATCAATTTTAGCCTGGTCGGAAGGATGAGCCTCAAGGCCAAACATGTACTTGGCCTCGGCACCGCCGTTAGCATCGATTTCGATCTCTTTGCCATCGCAGGTGCCCTTCCAGCCAGCCGAGCCGCCACCGAGCATCTTGCCAAGAACGACTGCAACCGTATTTTGGCTGTCGTTCTTGCGTACCAAGAAGAAATCCTTATGGCCGGATTTTTTGAAGGAATCAGTAATGTAATCAGAATCGCTGTCTTCAGTTTTACCGCTGCCGCCGGCGGAATAATGAGGTGGTTCCAAATGAGTGCCATCTTGATCAACGTTATCAGTATTGTCATAGATAGCAGCACCTTTTGAGTGCGAAACGATTGTCTGGCCCGTAGGACAAGCACCGATGCCACCGCCCCAGCCACCGGCCTTATTATTAGTGATCAGCGTCTTGAAGATGTCGAGCGTACCGCCTTCCTGAACAAAGACACCACCGCCACCCCAGTCGCCACCGCGGTCGCTATTGCTGCCCGTCATGGTCTTGTTGTTGGTGATGTAAACCCTGTTTGATGCATTTTCCGTATTACTAACGCCGATAACGCCGGTAGTACCGCCAGAAATACGGAGACCACCGCCCTCGGCATTATCGGACATATTGCCCGCAATAAAACCGCTGGACATGGCGAATCCAACTCCCTGCCCGTAGAAGCCAGCGTAGATTCCACCGCCGGCCTCATGGGAGTAATTAGCAGTAACGGAGCCACCCGTCATGGTCAGCGTTCCACCGTTCGTGGATGCAATGCCGCCGCCACCGAGGAGACCTTTGTTGTAAAGGTCTTTATTAGTGATGCGAGCTTCAGCTCGGTTGTTAGTTATATTGGCAGAACCACTGATGGTTACGGTTGCACCCTGGGTATAAACACCGCCACCGTAGCCGCCGGCGTAGGGGTTTTCACCCCTGTTGATATCATTGGCATATGTTGCATTACCCGAGATGACACCGCCGGAGAGATTCAGCACCGCGCCCTTGTCAGCATAGATGCCACCGCCAGAAGCAGCCTTGTTTCCCGCAATCACGCCACCAGTCATTACGAGGCTGGCGTTCGCCCCCGTCACACACAGGCCGCCGCCCCAACCGCCGCCGCTACCGTTGGTGACATAACCGCCAGAAATATTAACAGCGCCCTGAGAGAAAATAACGTGACCGTCGTCGCCCAGGGTACGAGGCGTCGTGATCATGCCTCCGTTGAGGTTAAGCGTACCGCCGTCCGCAACCGAAATGACTTGTTTGACCGAACCACTGTCGGATGCAGCAACGATTGCGCCGAAACCGCTGACGACATGCATAGTCGCAGTCTCGGTAGTGCCGAGATTATCTTTATTAGGCGTGCTCGTGGTTTCATAATAGGTTAGGCTCTGAGGGGTACCGTTGTTGCCACCGGTCCATTTCATCTCTGCAAGCCGGCCAGGGTTTTTATCATTAACAGTAGTAGTTTCATCAAGTGGCTTTCCAGAATCCTTCTTTCCAGAATCCATAATGGTAAGCGCACCACTCGCTACCGTAATGAACGTGTCGTTATTACCAACGCGGTAATAAAGCTTATGACCCGCAAGGTCAATGGCTGTGTCATTGTTAATGGTAATCGGCTTCTCCGACCAAGCATCGCTCCTCAAAAGATAGTTGCCACCGTTAGCGAACCGATCAGTAACATTTCCCTCTATTTCGGTATAGCCGCTAGTGTTCTCGCCAGTAAGTGCGGTCGAATCCTCACCGTTCGCGTCGTCATCCGCAGGCTGCGCAGCACCCTCGGCTTCCGCGTCATCAGACAACGGGGCCATCTCGGCAGTGCCGTCTCCGGTCTCGCCGCCCTCGGTCTCGTCACTATTCCGGTTTTCGGCGTCTTTGCCCGTGGAATTGTCCGCACCGGCCTCCTCGCCCAAAGTGCTCTCGTCTGCAACGGCCTCCTCGGCAGAAACCGTCTGGGCATCGTTGGCAATGGCCTGCGAGATCGGAGGCATGACGAGCGACAGTACCAGGCTCAACACGGAGGCTCCGCACAAAACGCCTGCCAGTACACGGCGCGTCGCTTTATTACTCTGCTTAGATTTGTCTGAATTTGCTTTCATCGATGTCTCCTCCCCAAGAGACCGCGATCTTGCTCTTTCACTATCAAACGTATCTGCGCAACCTGTAATTGCGCACGCTTAGTAATGCTATTCTAATGATTGTTTAAACATCTGAGCAACAAATATCGACAGTTTTGTAGCGAGTTCTCAATTCTCTTGATAATTGTTCAGATTTACCTTCGTTTATTCGCTATCTATTTCTTGTTTCTACTGGTAGTTTAATTTCCTATTATTTTTTAATGGCATTAGATTTATTTGCACAACATTTTGCTCAAGAGCAAACATCCTGTGAACGGTCGAAAATCGACCGTGAGCGGTAGGTCATTAACCGGAAGGAATACCCTACCAAACTGATGAGAATATCTTCAACCCATCAGTGGTTAGAAGCGTAATGTTCTGACGACCATATTTGAATTTGCGCGCAGATTATAAGCATCAATTCGCCCAAATCGCCTGAGGCCACCACAAAGGTGTCTGTCCCCATTGTGGTGGTTCTCCCCCTGCGCTACAGCAGATGCTCCTCGATAAAGATCGCGATGCCGTCTTTGTCGTTACTCGCGGTTACAAAGTCGGCGGCGGCACGGGTGGCGTCGCTGCCGTTTGCCATGGCCACGCCCACGCCGGCGTCGGCCACCATGCAGGTGTCGTTATCGGCATCGCCAAACACGCAGATGTTCTGGAGCTCCATGCCGTTGAGCTCCGCCACGCGCACAAGGCCGCGCGTCTTGGACACGTGCGGATCCATAAACTCGTAGAGGCGCTGCGTAGTTTGCAGAGCGGCCGCCTTGACGGTGTCGTCGGCAAACGTCGATGCTCGCTCGATGACCTGCGGCATCACCTCGGGCGCCATGGTAAACATCACCTTGGGCTGCGGCTCGCGCAAAAACTCGGCAAAATCGACCACCTGGTAGGGCACGCCGTCGACGCGCGACAGGTGCTCGACGCACGCGTTGCTCTCGGGCACGTAGAACACGCCGTCTCGGGGGCAGACGGGCGTTGCCAGCAGGCCCGCCATGTGCCTGCAGATGCGCGCGACGGTCTCGCCCGGCAGCGGATAGCTCAGCTCGTTGATGTCGTGCGCGCGGTCGATGACCTCGGCGCCACCGCAGCCCACGAGCACGTCCACCAGGCCTTCGATGCCCCAGAGCTCGTACATGGCCTCGGTCGCGTGGGCGTCGCGCCCGGTGCACAGGCCAAAGAGCACGTCGCGCTCGCGCAGGGCACGGATCGCCGCCACGGTGCGCGGGGACACCGTGTGCTGGCTCGTGAGCAGCGTGCCGTCGATATCGCAGAACACGGCTTTGATGCGGCTGAAGGTGGTGTCCATGGGGGCCTTTCTGGGTTGTGCGGCGGTGTGGGGTGTATCTGGAGGTGGCGTTCATGGTATACCAAGGCACAGGCGCGGCGTGTCAAAGCAAAAACCACCACAAAGGCGCCTGGCCCCTTTGTGGTGGTTGCGACGTTTGCGGGCCAAACCATCACAACATTCGATGTTTTTCGGCAAAATCGCGATTTTCATCGAATGTTGTGATGGTTTTTACTGCCTTGCGGCACGATCCAAGTGCCAGCGGCCAAGCAGCAGCAACGCCGCGGGAACCGCCGTCACGACCATGCCCGCCCCTACGAGCGTCTGCTGCACGCCAAATGTCGCCGCCAGCCACGGGGCAATCGCCAGCGGCGCCACGCCGGCAAACATATTGCCAAAGCCCATGACCGAGTTCACGCGACCGAGCTGCTCGAGCGGGGCCGTCGTTTGCACGATCGTGTTGTGGAGCGGGTTGACGACGCCCCACGCCACGCCCAGGACAATCTGGCCGACGAGGGCTACACCCACGTACGGTGTTCCCACATAGAGCAAACTTCCCAGGCCCACGGACAGAAGCGCCACGAGCAGCGTTTTAAGGTTGACCAGGTGCGGCGGCAAGCGGAGCGCGAGGACGGCGCCCAGCACCGCGCCGACACCGCTGGCCGACGAGAGCCAGCCCATCCACTCAACACCGACGTGCAGGACATCGCGGTAGAAGAACGACTCCAGTGGATCGAAGGCGCCATAGCCAAAGTTCGAAAGGAAAATAATGCAGAACAGCAGGGCGAGGACGCTGTTGGTAAAGACCGTCTTGATGCTGGTCGCGAAGGTGACGCGGGCGGACGTGCTGGGGTTGGAGCTTTGTCCCGCACGCTCCCCTTCCTCTGCCGAATCGGCATCCGCATACCCGTCGACATGGCTGGTCTGCGGCCTAAAGCCCCAACCAGCGACGAGCGCCAGTACGGTAAAGATCATCATGAGCACGAACACCGCGCGTGACGATGCAGCCGCCGCGACAAAGCCGCCCAGCGTGGGGCCAACGATGATACTCACGTTTGAAAACATGGCAATGGCGGAGTTGATGTCTTTGAGCTCGACGGGGTCGTCGGTGAGATACGCCGGATAGGACGTGGCGATGGGCTGGGCGAATCCCATCGTAAAGCCCAGAAACACCGCGCCGAGTAGGACGACGCCGGTCGCGCTACCAAAGGCGATGATTGCCGTGCCAGTTGCGAGAGCGCCGATGATGCTCAGCAAGAAATGGCGGCGCGGACCCCAGGCGTCGAGCTCCGCGCCACCCGCAAAGGATCCCAGGATCACGAAAACGTTCATGAACAGGACGGCCAGCGATGTCGCGACGACCGAGGCATCGTCCGCATAGGTAAGCGTTCCGATGACGCCGATAAAGTAGCTAGTCTGAAAACCGGTGTAGATGAGAAAGCGCATCGCCACCAGGCGCCTGGCCTGCGTGGACAGCGAAGGTTGAGGTTTTGAGAGAAGAGATGCGAGCATGGAGACTCCTTGTTTCCTACGAATGCGGACGGCGGGCATTCGCCACCGTCTGTCAAATCAATCTATCCGCATGAAACATTAAGGACGCATCAAGCCCCTTCTCTCCGTTTTTCGCCCGTCATGAACTACTTGGTAGATTGTAAGGCATGTCTCACACATCTACCAAAGCAAAAACCACCACAAAGGTGCTTGGCCCCTTTGTGGTGGTGCAACGTTTACGCTGGTTGAGACTTGGCTAGGCCAGGTCGGCGCCGTTGGACTCGATGACCTTCTTGTACCAGAAGAAGCTGTCCTTGCGGCTGCGGGCAAGCGTACCGTTGCCGTCGTTGTCCTTGTCGACGTAAATGAAGCCGTAGCGCTTCTTCATCTCGCCGGTCGAGGCGCTCACCAAATCAATGCAGCCCCACATGGTGTAGCCCATCAGGTCCACGCCGTCCTCGATGGCAATCTCCATCTGCTTGATATGCTCGCGCAGATAATCGATGCGGTAGCCGTCGTGGATTGCGCCGTCCGCCTCGACCTCGTCCACCGCGCCCAGACCGTTTTCGACAATCATCAGCGGCACCTGGTAGCGGTCGTAGACCTCCTCCAGGTAGTAGCGCAGACCCTCGGGGTCGATCGCCCAACCCCAATCGCTCTTCTTGAGGTACTCGTTGCCGGCGCCGCCAAAGATGTTGCCCTGCTCCAGCAGCACCGGGTCGGCCGTGGCCGTAGCGCTCATGTAGTAGCTAAAGCTGTAGAAGTCGACCTTGCCGGCGGCCAGCGTGGCGGCGTCCTCGGTCGAGACCTCTACGTGCACGCCTTCGCGGCGCCACACGCTGGGCGCCCACGAGGGATACGCACCGCGCACCTGCACGTCGCCGCAGTAGAAGTTCATCTCGCGCTGCTGCTTTTGTGCGGCCAGAACATCTGCCGGGTTGCACGTGTGCGGATAGCAGGCGTTGCCGGCGATCATGCAGCCGATCTTGTTCTGGGGATCGATCTGATGGCCCATGGTGACGCACTTGGCGCTCGCTAGGAACTGATGGTGCAGGGCGTCGAAGCGCGCCTGCGGATCGTCCCAGTCGCAGTCGCCAAAGACCATGGGCGTGTCAGTTGCCTCGGGCACCATACCGCCGCCCATCACGCCGCCAAAACCGCCCATGAGCAGGCAATTGATCTCGTTAAAGGTGAGCCAGTAGCGCACCAGGCCCTTGTACTCGGTCATGACGGTGCGGACGTAGTTGAGGTAGAAATCGATGAGCTTTGGGTTCTTCCAGCCTCCGTAGTTTTTGGACAGACCATAAGGCAGCTCATAGTGGCTAAGGGTGACCATGGGCTCGATGCCCTGCTCCTGACAGGCCTGAAACACGCGGCGGTAGAACTCGATGCCGGCCTGGTTGGGCTCGGCCTCGTCGCCGTTGGGGAAGATACGGCTCCAGTTGATGGACATGCGGTAGCACTTAAAGCCCATCTCGCCAAAAAGCTTGATGTCGTCGAGGTAGTGATGGTACATGTCCACGGCCTCGTGGCTGGGATAGTGGTACTGGGGCAGAATGCCGTCGGTGATGTGGCGCGGCTCGGAGACCGTGCCGCCGGTCATGATGTCGGGAACGCCGAGGCCCTTGCCATCCTCGTTGTATCCGCCTTCGCACTGGTTGGCGGCAGTGGCGCCGCCCCACAGAAATCCATCGGGAAAAGCCATGTTGGCTCCTTTCGTACATGTTGGAGTGAGTTTCGTGGCGGGACCCCTTTTTGCACATGCGCAGGCCATCTCGCCCATTTGAAAAAAGCCGGCAGGGCGTTTGTCCCCGCCGGCTTGGTACCGATTCCTTGTCGTTTGGGTTACTTAGCAGCCTCGGGCTTGTAGGTGACAAACTCGATCGCGAAACCCACGGCGGCACCCACGAGCGAGGCAACGATGGCCCAGATCATGTGGTTGATGCCGTTAACACCGGAGGGGTCGATGAAGGACAGCCAGTTGAAGACGCCCAGACCACCGGACATGTACACCACGGCGCCGGAGAGACCAATGATGAGGCCACCCACAGCAGAACCGATGCTGGCGTTGATGAAGGCCTTCTTATCGGGCAGGGCGACACCGTAGATAGCGGGCTCAGTGACACCAAAGAAGAAGGCGGAGATCATGGCCGGCAGCGCGATGCCGCGGAACTTCTCGTCCTTGTTCTTGAGATACATGGCAAAAAGCACGGCGCCCAGCGAGAAGGAGTGAGCGATAACGGAGCCCAGGATGTAGTCGTGGCCCAGAGTGGACAGGTTGACCAGCGCGATGGGCACGAGCGACCAGTGGAAGCCAAAGATGACCAGGCACATCCAGAAGGCACCGACGAGGGTGCAGCCCAAGAGGGAGCCGATCATGGGCAGGCCAAACAGCAGTGCGAAGAACTCACCGAGCAGGTTGGTGATGAGCGTGGCGATGGGGCCAATGACCAGGTAGCCAAGGGTAACGGTAACGGTGACGACGATCAGCGGGGTGAAGAACATCTTCATAGAAGCGGGCATCCACTTCTTAACCCAGTGCTCGAGGGTGGAGCCAAACCAAACCATGAGCAGGATGGGGATAACGGAGCTGGTGTAACCCGAGGCAGGCATGATGAGCGGCAGGCCCAGGAACGTGGTGTACCAAGAGAAGGTGCCGGCAAAGCCGAGCTCGACGGAGCCGACAACCTCGCCCGAGGTCAGGGCAACCATGGTGGGATACACCAGGGCAAAGGCGATGGCCATGCCGTTGAACTCGCTCATCTTGAACTTCTTGGCCGCGGTGTAGCCAAGCACCACGGGCAGGAAGTAGAACATGCCGTCGGCGACGGTGTAGAGCAGCGTGTAGGCGCCGTCGTTGGCAAAGCTCGGGACCAGGAAGGTAGCGAGCGCCAGCAGGCCCTTCATGATACCGGCGGCGGCGAAGGTGCCGAGCATGGGGGCGAAGATGCCCGAGATGAGGTCGATGATCACATCGGTAACGCCCTTGGGAGCGGCATCGTCGTCATCGGCGTCGACGGCGCCGCCGTCGCTAAAACCGCCGGCCCTGAGAACGGCATCGTAGACGTCCTCGACGATGTTGCCCACAACAACCTGGTACTGGCCGTTGGCGTGCATGACCTTGATGACGTTGGGCAGCTCGGAGATTGCCTCGTCATTGGCCTTCGACTCGTCCTTGAGCTTAAAACGAACGCGGGTAATGCAGTGTGCGACGCATTTGACGTTGGACTTACCGCCAACCAGCTCTACGATCTGGGCAGCAAGATCGTCGTATTTACCTGCCATGATCTGTCCTCTCTTTTCCAAATTTCGACAAAAATATCCCCTACCGCGAGCCGGTACCTTGCCCGCAGCCAGAAACCAAAAAGAATTGTTGCGATTGCCGCCAGGCTGGCGGCCTTACTCACTCGGTCTGCGAAGCCGATCGCAGACGGTTGATATGCATCATCAGATACAAAAGCTCCTCGTCCGAGCAGCTCTGCTTAAACTCTTTCTCGAACACGCGGTTGATGGCGTACGCGCACTGATATGCCTCGGGAAAATCGCGGGCGGCCTGCATAAACAGCGAGGAGTTCTCGGTCTGCGTGCACTTGCCCTTGCAGAGGCGGCGAACCAAAAAGCGCAGGTGCGCAAGAAAGCGAATGTAGCTATACGACGCCGTGTCGAGCAAGCAGCCGAGCTGCTTTTCCACGGAATGGGTTACCTCATCGAGGACGCGGGTGCTCTTCATGATGAAGTCCATGTCCTTGGCGCGGCCCATGCCGTCGACCTCGGCGTTAACGATATGGAGCGCGATGCTCGTGGCCTCGTTCTGACCCAGCTTGACGCCGGTGTGCTTTTGCACGATAGCGAGCGCGGCCTGGCCGATCTCGAGTTCGCGCGGGTAGATGAAGGCCACCTCGTGCTCGAGCGGGTTGGGAGCGCTGAGCTGGTCGTCGTCGCGCTGGACGGCAAACTGCAGGTGATCTGCCAGGATAAAGGGCAGGCCACCGGATAGCTTGCAGCCAAGCTGCTGCGACGCGAAGCAGGCAATGTCGCTTGCCGCGAGCAGCACATCGTCGGGAAGGGTGCCGACCATATCCTGCAGACTCTCGGGAACGTTATAGAATTTGCGCTGGATGAGAGACTCATCGGCAAGCTCGTAGGGCATCTCGTGGAAACCGATGCCCTTGCCAAAGACAACAACCTCTCGGCCGTCATCGCTGGCGGCAAGAGCAACGTTATTGTTGATCTTTTTTAAAATGAGCATGAAAAAACTCCTCGGACATCGGCGCTAGACGACGGGGCGATATTCCTCGTCTTCTATTATGCGCAAGTGATGCCTCCCGAGGAGTAACAAACTTGTGAGCACGTGGGCGATTGTAGGATGAAACTTGCATGCGGCGTAAGCCCCATTGGCGCGAAAGTCCGCCGAACGGTAGGAAATCGCCCGTAAACGGCAAAACCACCACAAAGGTGCCTGGCCCCTCTGTGGTGGTTTTGGCTGATGCCCCGATGTTACTCGCGCGGAGTGCCGTAGGGGTTGTACAAATCTGCGAGAGCAAATGCGCTGGTGGCGGGATTAAAGTCAAGCTCGAGCACACAGCAGTTGCCGATGCGGTTCTTCATCTTGAGCGGTTCCACGCCCACGCCGCGCATGACCTGAGCCGCTGCGGCGCCATGGCTCACGCACAACACGCTCTCATGTCCGGGGCGCTGCATGAGCTCGATGATGGTAGCCATGATGCGCTCGCGAAACTCGTCTTCGCCCTCGCCGTCATACTGCTTGTAAAAATCGCCGTACGGCAGGCGCGGATTCAAATCCTCGCTCGCGCCCTCAAACTTGCCAAAATTCCACTCCTTAAGGCCCTTGACGCGCTCGTAAGGCTGATCAGGAAACGCAAGCTCAAGCGTGTCGCACGCACGCTCGGACGTGGAACTGTACGCATGGTCGAACGCAAGGCCACGCTCTCGCAGGGTCGCGCCGACAGTTTTAGCCTGCTCGATCCCCAGCTCGGTAAGCGGCGAGTCACACCAACCCTGCTTGCGACGAAGCAAGTTAAAGAGCGTTTGACCGTGACGCATAAAGTACAGTTTTGACATGAGACCTCCGTAATCGCAATCGTTTGTCAGCGATTATTGCACCTTGAGGTAGGTTTAAGTCAAAGGCTCTTTGATCAAAACCACCACAAAGGTGTCTGGCCCCTTTGTGGTGGAAATGACGTTTGCCCAGATAAAACCTGCCAAAATAAACCTGTCCCTTTTTGGCAGGTTTTAGGCCAGATGGTCCTGAATCAGATCGCAGATGGCTCGGGCGTCGTTGATGTTGATGGCTCGGGTCGCAAAGCCGGCATCGAAGGCCTGGCGTGCCAGGGCCTCGTTGCAGGCAAGGGCCAGCGTGCGACCATCGACCAGGTCGAGCGAGCTCTTGCCGCGCAGACGGTCGACGCCGGAGCGCGCGACCACGATGTTGTCGAAGCCTTCGGTCTTGTAACCCTCGATGATCACCACGTCGACATCGTTGTAGCGCGACAGCAGCTCGCGCGCGGGCATCTCGTCCTCCTCGCGCGTGTCGGCGTACTCCGCCCAGCGCGTGGCGCAGATGAGGCCCACATGCTTGGATCCGGCCTGGTGATGGCGCCAGGTGTCCTTAGCGGGCACATCGATATCAAAGCCGTGATGCCCATGATGCTTGAGCGAACCCACGCGCAGGCCGCGGCGGGTGAGCTCGGCGATAACCTTCTCGACGAGCGTGGTCTTGCCCGAGTTTTGGTAGCCGATAAACGCGATCGCGAGGACGGCTGGAGTGGGAGCTGCGGGCGCGACGGCGACGGGTGCGCTCGCGGGCGCGGCACCGTCAGCGGCCACGGCCTCAACGGCAGCGGCCTGACGCTCTGCGCGGTCCCATACGCCCGAGCGGCCGCCCTCCTTGTGCAACAGGCGCACGTCAACGATCTCCATGCCGCGATCGACGGCCTTGCACATGTCGTAGATGGTCAGGCACGCAGCGCTCGCGCCGGTCAGGGCCTCCATCTCGATACCTGTCTTGCCCGTCACGCCCGCCGTAACCAGTATGTGAAAGCCGACCTGCCCGTCCGCGCGCGCCGGCGCCCAGCCCTCGGGCACGTCCTCGGCCGGCGTCCCCGCCGGAGCGATGGGCGCAATGTCGCACTTACTCTTGGTAATGAGCAACGGATGGCACATGGGGATGATGTCACTCGTGCGCTTGATGGCCATAATGCCCGCCACGCGCGCGCAGGCAAGCACGTCGCCCTTTTTGGCGCGGTCCTGCAGCACCATGGCCTGCGTCTCGGGATGCATGAGGATAGTGCCCTCGGCGATGGCAATGCGATGGGTCTCGGCCTTGTCGGACACGTCGACCATGCGCACCTCGCCCTTGGCGTCCACGTGCGTCAGCTCGTCGCGACGGGCGTCGCGGGCGGGCTCGGTGGCAGCACTGGCAGTCGGCTGCGCGCCTGTAACGGCATCGCTGGACGCAGCCGTGACTTTGTGGGCAGACATCGCGGCCCTGCGAGCGGCCTTGGTAGCATCGGCGTACCTGCTCTTGGCCATATGATCATCCTCCGATTTGGGACATAAATCGTTGCGTGCCCTCAATTATCGCGTGTTCCTGCGGTTTGTGGGCCACGGCATCGCGCCAAATCGAAAGTACCTGCATATCATCACCACGGCGCAACGCCTCACGCACCGAATACTCGGCATCGCTGAACAGGCACGGACGCACGTTGCCGTCTGCCGTCAGGCGCAGGCGGTTGCAGTTCGCACAAAAATGATTGGACATGGCGCTAATGAAGCCGACCGTTCCCGCCGCGCCCGGAAAGTGCCAATAGCGCGCAGGGCCCGCGCCGGCAGGAGCGTCGTTGATGTCGAGCGGCTCGAGCTCGCCCAGTCCCGCCGCCGCGGCCCCGGCATTGATGCGCGCCCGCAGCTCGTCACTCGGCACGGTGTCGCTCGCGTTCCACAGCTCGGGATTGAGCGCGGGCGCATGCGGGTCCACAGCGCAATGCGAGCTCATGCGCTCGTCGCCAATGGGCATGTATTCGATAAAGCGCAGGTGGATGGGGCGGTCGACGGTCAGCCGTGCGAGGGCCGCCACATCTTGGTTGAGTCGGCGCACCACAACACAGTTGACCTTAACGGGCTCAAAGCCCCAAGCCAGCGCCGCGTCGATGCCGGCCTTGGTCTGCTCGAGCCGGCCCAAGCGCGTGATCTTTCCAAAGAGCGTAGGGTCGAGTGTGTCGAGCGAGATGTTGACGCGGTTAAGCCCCGCGTCTTTAAGCTGCGGCGCCAGCTTGGGCAGCAGGGCGCCATTGGTGGTGAGCGAGATGTCCTCGATCTGCGGAATCGCGCGAATGTCACGAATGAGCGGGATGATGCGGCGGCTGACCAGCGGCTCGCCGCCCGTCAGGCGCACGCGGCGAATGCCCTCCCCCGCCACCAAGCGCACAAAGCGGGCAATTTCCTCGGCACTGAGCAGCTCGTCGTGTGCACGGGGCGCCACGCCATCGGCCGGCATGCAGTAAATGCAACGGAAATTGCACTTGTCGGTAACGGCAATGCGCAGGTAGTTGATATCGCGGCCAAAGCCGTCATGTTGCACGTGCCCGTCCACGCAGCCCTCCCCTCACGCGGCGTTTTATTCTTCGGAAAACATAATACCCCACGGGAGAATCATGCCGACACCCGTACGACAGGACAGGTCGCTTCGAGCAAAACGGACTTTCCAAGCCCATCCTCGACACACAAACCATCACAACATTCGATGCTTTTCCCGTTTTTGGCAAAAAACGTCGAATGTTGTGATGGTTTGAGGCGAGGTAAGGGGCACGGAGGGGTCGAAGCATCGTGCTCGAACGGGTTAATCCAACTCTTTTAAGCCATGCGCCAGCTGCCAGTATTCGCCGTGCTGGGCGAGCAGCTCTTCGTGCGTGCCGCGCTCGATGATGCGGCCGTGTTCGAGGACCATGATGGCGTCGGCGTCGCGGACGGTGGACAGGCGGTGCGCGATCATAAACGTGGTGCGTCCGCGCATGATGCGGTCCATACCGCGCTCGATGAGCTTTTCGGTGCGCGTGTCGATGCTCGAAGTGGCCTCGTCCAAGATGAGAACCGGCGGATCGGCCACGGCAACGCGCGCGATGGCGAGCAGCTGGCGCTGGCCCTGCGACAGGTTGGCGCCGTCGGCCGTGACCGGCGTATCGTACCCTCTAGGCAGGCGGCGGATAAACGAATCCGCGCAGGCTGCCTCGGCAGCGGCACGCACTTCCTCGTCGGTCGCGTCGAGCTTGCCAAAGCGGATGTTCTGCGCAATGGTGCCGCTAAACAGGTGCGTGTCCTGCAGCACAATGCCGAGAGACCCGCGCAGGCTGGCTTTGGCAATGTGCTTGACGTCGATGCCGTCGTACGTGATCTCGCCGTCATCGACCTCGTAGAAACGGTTGATGAGGTTGGTGATGGTCGTCTTACCGGCGCCCGTCGAGCCCACAAACGCGATCTTTTGCCCCGGCTTGGCAAACAGGTTGAGGTCCGTGAGCACACGGGTGCCCGGCACGTAGGAAAAGTCCACGGCATGGAAGCGCACGTCACCGGCAAGCGGGACCAAGCCGCACGTGAGCTCGGTGCCGTCGGCAGCCACCGCACGGCCCGACTCATTAACTCCTACCACGTCATGCAAGTGCCCGTACGCGCCCACGCCCTGGCCCTCGGGAATCTTCCACGCCCACGCGGCGTCGCCCGTCTGCACCAGCTCCACGCAGCCCTCGTCCACCTCAGGCTTAAGGTCCATAGCCGCAAACAAGCGCTCGGCACCGGCCAACGCATTGAGCAAGAAGTTGCCCAGCTGCGTAAACTGGTTGATGGGCATGGCCGCCTGGCGTACAAAGACCAGATAGCTCGCGAGCGCACCTACGTCGGCGAGCCCTTTGATGCAGAGCATGCCACCCGCCACGGCGACGATGGCATAGTTGACGTAGCCAATCACGACGGTCATAGGCACCATGGAGTTGGCATAGGCCTGCGCGGCGCCACCGGTGCGGCGAAGCTCGTCGTTGCGGCAGGTGAAGCCGGCGACATTCGCCGCCTCGCGGTTAAAGACCTTGATGACCTTTTGGCCCGAGACCATCTCTTCGATATATCCGTCCAGGTCGCCAAGCGATGCCTGCTGGGCGGCAAAGAAGCGCTTAGAGCGCGCGCCCGAGTAGCGCGCATACAGCACAATGGCCGCATCGCACACGAGCGTGATAATCGTGAGCTGCCAGTTAAGGATGATGAGCATGGCCGTGGTGCCCACAACCTGAATGGCGGCCTGAATCACGTTGGCAAAGCTGTTGTTGAGCGCCTCGGAGACGGTGTCGACGTCGTTGGTAAAGAAGCTCATGATGTCGCCCGAGCGCGTGCTGTCGAAGTAACTCAGCGGCAGCGTCTGGATGTGCGCGAACAGGTCGCGACGAATATCGGACACCACGCGTTGGGCCGCGCGCACCATAATCTGCGAGTAGCCCAGAGCCGAGAGCACGCCCGCGGCGTAGATGGCAGCGGTAAAGATGACCTGCCTGGCGAGCAGTTCCTCGCCGCCCGTTGCCAAACCGTTGACGATAGGGCGCACCATGTAGGTGCCGGCGAGGCTCGCGATGGCGGCAACGGAGGCGAGCACGCCCACCGCGAGCAACGAGAACTTGGCATGCCCCATGTAGGAGAGCAAGCGGCGCACAGTGCGCTTGAGGTCGGCAGGGCGTGCTTGGGCTGCGGTCTTAGGCACGGCGCTCACCCCCTTCCAAGGGTAATCCGCTGGGGGCGAAGGAAAACGGATCATTCGCGCGGTCATCGTCGCTGCCGTCGCCGGCGTCAGCGTTCCCCGCAAACTCCATCTGCGAGGCGTAAATCTCCTGGTAGATGTTGTCGCCCGCCAGCAGTTCCTCGTGTGTGCCCACGCCGTGGACACGACCGTCGTCCAACACCACAATGCGATCGGCGTCCATGACGCTCGCGATGCGCTGGGCGATGATGAGCACGGTCGTATCGGGAATCCGAGCGATGTGCTCGCGAATCTTAGCGTCGGTCGCCATATCGACCGCGCTGGTGGAGTCATCAAAAATGAACACGCGCGGATGCTTGAGCAGCGTGCGCGCGATGCACAGGCGTTGCTTCTGGCCACCTGAAACACCGGCGCCGCCTTGGCCCAACTCGCCGTCCAGCCCGCCGATGCGATCCAGAAACTCGTCCACGCACGCCGCGCGGCAAGCCGCGAGGAGCTCATCGTCCGACGCCTGCGGATTGCCCCACTGCAGGTTCTCGCGCACGGTGCCCGTGAACAACACATTCTTTTGCAGCACAATTCCCACCGCGTCACGCAAGGCGGCCAGGTTGTAGTCGCGCACATCGTGTCCGCCCACAAGCACGACGCCCTCGGTGGCGTCGTACAGGCGCGCAATCAGCTGCACAAGCGAGCTCTTGCCCGAGCCCGTGCCGCCGAGGATGCCCACCGTCGAGCCGCTCTCGATGTGAAGGTCGATATGCTCGAGCACATCCTCGGCTGCATCCGCGCGGTATTTAAAGGAAACGTCGCGAAACTCGATACTGCCGTCCGCTGGCGCCGCAGTCGCGAGATCTCCCGCAGGGTTGGCGATAAAGGGCTCCTCATCGAGCACCTCTGCGATACGGCCCACACTCGTAAGAGCACGCGTGAGCAGCAAAAACACGTTGGAGATCATCATGAGCGAGTTCATGATCAGCAGCACATAGCTCATAAAGCCCGTGAGCGAGCCCACGCCCAAGCGACCTTCGATGATCATGCGGCCGCCAATCCACAGGATCGAGAGCGCGGCAACATACATCGAGAGCTGGAACACCGGCAGGTTGAGCACGGCGGTGCCGAAGGTCTTGGTCGCCGTGCCGGCGAGCTCGGTATTGACGGTGTCGAACTTGTCGCACTCGTGCTCGGCGCGCACGTAAGCCTTCACGGCGCGCACTGCGGTAAGGTCCTCTTGCACCACGCCGTTGAGGTGGTCCATCGAGGTCTGGAGTTGGCGGTAGAGCGGGCTCACGCGCACGGTAATGATACCGAGCACGATGGCGAGCATCGGCAGAATGACGGCAAAGACCGCCGCGAGCTCGCGCGAGAGCGCAAAAGCGTAGACGAGGCCCATGACCAGATTTACCGGCCCGCGCACCATGGGGCGGAAGCCGTTGCCTACGGCGTTTTGAATCACGGTGATGTCGGTGGTCATGCGGGTGACAAGTGAGCTGGCGTCGTAGTTGTCCAGGTTGCCAAAGGCGAGCGTCTGGATCTTGCGATACTCAGCCTCGCGCAAGTTAGCGCCCAGCCCCGAGGCGACGCGAGCAGACGTGCGTGCATAGCCCAAGCCAAGTACCAGCGAACATGCGGCGCATACCAACATATACGTGCCCTGCAACAGCATGTAGTTGATGTCGCCCGCGGGCACGCCCACGTCGATGATATTTGCCATGATGACCGGGATAAACAGCTCGAGCGCCGTCTCGGCCGTCACAAAGAGCACGCCGAGCATGGCATCGCGGCGGTATGCCCCCAGATAGGAAAACAGAATCTTGAGATTGCGCACGCAGGTTCATCCCCCATCAAACGTTGTTCGCAAACCCACGTATTATGGCGCGCCGTGCAGCGGTGTCAAGTGCTCCGAAATCGATTTCTGTAAGGTTGGCGTAGACTTCATGCTCGCAGGGCACACCCCTGTATTCAATTGGAAATAAACGCGGGCGTGACTTTTTTCGCCCTGCCGCCAACACAAACCTTGACTCTACAATCGTTGTAGGGTTTTCACTACACTGGTAGCAAAACGAACCAAGCCAGAAAGCCCCGCCCCATGGAACACGACCTCACACGCGGCAATGTCCTCAAGACCATCGCGGTCTTTGCCCTGCCCTATATGCTCTCGTACTTTTTGCAGATGCTCTACGGCATGGCCGACCTGTACATGATGGGGCAGTTCAGCGGCGCCGCCGGCATCACCGCCGTGGGCAATGGCGCGCAGACGCTCTATATCATTACCGTGACGCTCGTGGGCCTGGCCATGGGAACGACGGTCATCGTCGGCCACGCCGTGGGCTCGCGCCGGTTTGACCGCGCCGAGACCGCCATCGGCAATACCATCACGCTGTTTATGGGTGTCTCGGTGGTGCTGGCCGCTGTCCTGCTCGCACTGTGCCCGCAGATCGTGGCGCTCATTGGCACGCCGGCCGAGGCGGTCGAAGGCACCGCCGCCTACCTGCGCATCTGCTTTGTCGGCATTCCGTTTATCGCCGCGTACAACATCCTCTCTGCCATCTTTCGCGGCCTGGGCGATTCACGCTCGCCCATGTACGTGATCGGCGTGGCGTGCATCATCAACATCGCGCTCGACTTTCTGTTTATCGGTCACATGGGGCTTGGCCCCGTGGGAGCCGCACTCGGCACAGTCATCGCGCAGACAGCGAGCGTGGCCCTCGCGCTCGTGTGGCTCAAGAGCCGCCGTACGCACATTCACCTCAAGCGCAGCGACCTGCGCCCCCAGCCCGAGGTGCTCAGTAGCATCCTTAAGATCGGCGTGCCCGTGGCCGTGCAGGACGGCTGCATCCAGGTGGCGTTTATGTTTATCACCGTCATCGCCAACCACCGAGGGCTCGTTGACGCCGCCGCCGTGGGCCTGGTCGAAAAGATGATCAGCTTTTTGTTCATTGTGCCGAGTTCCATGGGTGCCACCGTCAGCGCACTCACGGCGCAAAACGCCGGCGCGGGCAAGGGCGACCGCGCGCGTCAGGTACTCAAGGACGCCATGACGATCTCGGTGGTGTACGGCTGCCTGATCACGGTGCTGATGTGGCTGGTGGCGCCGGCGTTTATCGGCTTTTTTGCCAAGGACCCCGCGGTGGTCGCGGCCGGTACCGGCTATATGCACAGTTATATTTTCGATGCAATCTTTGCCGGCATCCACATTTGCTTTAGCGGCTTTTTCGCTGCGTATGGCAAGAGCTACATCGGCTTTGCGCACAACGTGCTGGCCGTGGTGCTCATTCGCGTGCCGGGCGCGTGGCTGCTGTCGAACGCCTATTCCGATACGCTGTTCCCCATGGGTATCGCCTCGCCGTGCGGTTCGATTTTGTCGGCAATCATCTGTGTGGTCGCATTTACCGTGCTCAACCGGCGTGGGGCTTTTGACAAGCTGGTGGCGTAGCGGGACGACGCGAGATCGCCTTGATCGATGACATCATCAGCGATGATCCGGCGACCTACGTGACGCAGATCACGGTGCCCGTTTCCCCAGCAAAGTAAGAACCGCCCGGAAGGCATCATGCTTTCCGGGCGGTTCTTCAATTTGGTATCGATGCCCTAAGCCTGGGGCACCTCACCAGTCGCCAGGATCTGCTCGAGTGCATCCTCGTCCAGCACGGGCACACCCAGCTGCTCGGCCTTGGTGAGCTTGGAGCCCGCTTTGGGGCCGGCGACCAGATAGCTCGTCTTCTTTGACACGCTGCCCGAAACCTTGGCGCCGAGCACCTTGAGTGCCGCGCCCGCCTCTTCGCGGGTGCGGTTGACGAGCGTGCCAGTGAGCACGAAGGTCAGACCCGCGAGTGGCTGTGCGTCGGCGAGCTCGCCTGCCACGCCAGCGTCGGCTGCGGCTTGCGCGTGCGCGGCGCCCAAGTCGACCTCGAGCGACAGGCTCGCCTGACGCAGACGCTCCAGCACGGCAAGGTTCTCGGGCACGGCCAGGAACTGCTTGACGCTCGCCGCAATCTTGGGACCGATGCCCTCGCACTCGGCGATGTCCTCTTCACTCGCCAAGACGAGCTTGTCAATCGACAGGAATCGCTCGGCGATGACCTCGCCCACGCTCTTGCCCACGTGGCGGATGCCCAGGGCAAACAGCACGCGACCGAGCGGCTGGCTCTTGGACTTGTTGAGCTCGGCGATGATTTTCTCGGCCGTCTTGAGGCCTACCGGAATGGGGTCACCCTTCTTGACGCCCTTTTTGCTGTTGGAGCTGGCATAGGTGCGCCCCGTGTCCAGGCCGGCGATATCGTCGACCGTGAGCTGGTAGAAGTCTGCGACGTCGTGAATCAGCCCGGCGGCGATCATCTTGTCGACAAGCTCGTCGCCCAGGCCATCGACGTCCATGCAGCCGCGGCTCACCCAGTGGAGCAAGCGCTCCTTGAGCTGCGCGGGGCAATCGATGGAGACGCAACGGTAAGCGACCTCGCCATCCTCGTGGACCACGGGGCTGCCGCACACGGGGCAGACCTCGGGCATGTGCCAGTCAACGCTGTCGGCCGGGCGCTTGTCGAGCACGGGGCCCACGACCTCGGGGATCACGTCGCCCGCCTTGTGCACGATGATAGTGTCGCCCTCGCGCACGTTTTTGCGACGGATCTCATCGATGTTGTGCAGCGTGGCGCGCGCGATGGTGGAGCCGGCAACCGTCACCGGGTCGAACTCGGCGACCGGCGTGAGCACACCGGTGCGGCCCACCTGGATGCGAATTTCGCGCAGGACGGTCTGCTTTTCCTCGGGCGGGAACTTAAAGGCAATGGCCCAGCGCGGCGCGCGGGCGGTAAAGCCCAGGTCGAGCTGCTGCTGGAAGCCGTCGACCTTTACGACCACGCCATCGATGTCGTAGTCCAGGTCACCGCGATGCTCGAGGGCCTGGGCGCAGAACTCGTGGACCTCGGCCGGCGTGGCGCAACGAGCCACGTTAGGGTTGACGCTAAAGCCGGCGCTACGCAGCCAGTCCAGAAACTCGCGCTGGCTGTGGACGTGCAGCGGGTCGGTATCGGCGATGGCGTAGATAAAGGTGGCAAGATCGCGGCGCGCCGTGACCTTGGGGTCCTTTTGGCGCAGGCTGCCGGCGGCGGCGTTGCGCGGGT
>ERZ833608.513-NODE-513-length-32100-cov-82.118458_pt1 | contig 32100 bp, 26 predicted proteins | sample MGYA00519694_ERZ833608 | MGnify/ENA primary metagenome ERZ833608 (study PRJEB31850, sample SAMEA3708742) | human gut metagenome | biome: human gut; feature: human-associated habitat; material: faeces | place: China | collected 2014 ... | reverse complement strand
CCTTAACACCCATTAACCAAATATCCTAACTTGATTCCTGGGTGCAAAGGTAAAAGATACTACAGCGCATCAAGCTATCCAAGGAAGGCCATCACCTGTATGTGTCGGCCGACAATATCTATTTTTCAAATCATTCCTTGGTTGACTTCGCCGACGAGTTTATCAAGGAGGGTGGTACACATCTTTATATAGATGAAATTCACAAGTATGCCGGATGGAGCAATGAACTGAAGCAAATTTACGACATGCACCCATCCCTGAACCTTATCTTTACCGGTTCATCGGTATTGGACATCAAGAAGGGAGAAGCAGATCTGAGCCGCCGGGCACTGATGTATATGATGCAAGGCTTGTCGTTCAGGGAATACCTGCAACTTTTTGAAGGAATCAAGTCCAGAGTTTTCAGTCTCGACGAAATACTCAATCACCAGGTAGAGATTCCGGGAGTGGAACATCCATTGCCAATTTTCAGAGCGTACCTCGACCATGGCTATTACCCATTTGCCATAGAGGGAGATTTTACGCAAAGAATGCTGCAGGTGATAGACCAGACGGTAGAAGTTGACATTCCGCAATATGCCGATATGAGAGCTTCAACAGCACGCAAGCTAAAGCGCATGCTCGTTATTCTTTCCGGGTTGGCTCCCTACAAACCAAGCTTAGAGAACCTTGCCACAGAAATCGGGGTGAGCAAGAACAACGTTCCTGATTATCTGGTCTATCTGGAACGTGCAGGAATGATAGGTCTGCTCAGAGATGATTCTTCGGGAATGCGCAATCTTGGAAAGGTAGAAAAAGTCTATGTCGATAACCCAAGCCTGATGTCTGTACTCAACCCTAATCCCAATATTGGAAACATAAGGGAAACTTTCTTCTACAATCAGATGAGAGAAAAACAGAATGTTATTTCCTCCAGGATTTCCGACTTTACCATTGGTGACTATACCTTTGAGATTGGCGGAAGGAAGAAAGGTAAGAAGCAGATAGAGGATGTAAAAAACGGACGTATCGTAAAAGACGATATCGAGACGGGGCATGGAATCATCATCCCTCTCTGGTACTTCGGAATGAATTATTAACCGAATACACTTCAAGACAGTAATAAACGTCATTTACTCAACTTTCGCATATAATAAAAGGTCTATACACCACTTTTCATCGTGGCATATAGACCTTTTTTCTGCGCTATCATCAATTTTAAAGTAATAAAAGCCTAAATTGGTTCAAACCTGAATATAGGTTTCTTTATCATTTCGGGTTGAAGATACATCAACATATAGATAGGGTAATATAGAATCTTGCCTACGACCTGAACATTGAAGCATATATGTATTACTTTTTCTAACCATATTTTATAGGTTTACGGAACTTTTCCAACCTATTTTAGACTGAAAATGGAGCTTTTCCAACCCTTTTTAGGGCATTTTTTGCCACTTTTCCAAGTTCCAGCCGCTGCAAAGATACAATATTTATCCAAAAGTCAAGGCAAACAATAGTTAATTTTATCCAAAAGTCAAGGCTAACAACAGTTAAATCTATCCAAAAGTCAAGGCTAAACACCGCATTAGCTACAGTGACAGAAAAAAACGTCATTTACTCAACTTTCGCATATAATAAAAGGTCTATACGCCACTTTTCATCGTGGCATATAGACCTTTTTTTGATATATCAGGCTCTGCTTTCGCCTTTGCGAAACTTACTTGACCATGATCTTATACGTCTTGCCGTCGTGCTTCACGATGTTCAGACCCTTCTGCAGACCATGGGTGCGACGACCACTTGCATCGTAGTATTCTGCGTCGGCATCACCGCTGATGGCGTTGAGGTGGTCAATGGCGGTGCTGCCATCGTTCTTTCCGATGCTCAGTTTAGCAGCAGACGTAAGTGATGCGTCGGATGGATGGAGGTATGCACGCATCGGTAGGATAGCGGCATCGTGCAAGTCGCTGACGCGGCAGAACTGGTCCTCGTCAATGACGTAGTCGCTTGCCGCAAGATTCTCACCACTGATCTGAACGAACGAACCTACGAGGTTGACATCGGTGCGGTTTCCTGACAGCGGGGCAGTAACGATGTCGGCACCGACAGCAGAGAGGCTGAGCACCGTCTCGCCCTCCTTCATCTTGAAGAGCACCGGAGTGCCGGCAGGGATGACACCCTCTGCATAACTCTCTATGGTGATGCATTCCTTAGCCGCATCAATGCCTGTGAGACGATAGAAGTCACATTCTGCTTCCTGGCTCAGGTCGATGGCGAATGGCAAGCAGAGTGTTCCCCAGGCTGCGCCTTCAGGGATATTGCGGCTGTAAGAGATGATCTTGGAGGTGAACGCCTCATAGTCCTTGAAGTCCTCGCCGTCGGCGAGTGTCAGGTCTTCTGTAGCCACAAACTTGTTGTTTGCATCCTTTGTCACCAAAATGTTTCCAGCCTTGTCGGCAACATACTTGTGCGCTGCGCATTTCTCGTTGCGGCAGCCCATGTTGTAGATATGCTCGTCGGCGTCATGCTCAGGACTGGCCAAGGTGGCAGATGCTACGTGAACCAATTCACTATCAGAAGAGCTGTTGCTATATGAGGAAGTCGTATTGTCGCAGTAACGGAATGAACCATGATATACTGTATTGCCCTCAGCAGCTGTCAGTACAGGATAAGCATCTGTGCCGAGTTTCTGGTACCACGCCAGTTCGCCTTCTGATTTGCTTCCATTGAGCAGGTAAGCCACTTCACCGCTCTTCAGCTGCTCAGGGGTGAATGCCTTAATCACGTCTGCTTCATTCTTACCTTCAGGATAGGTCAATGAGCCACTTCCGATAGCCACGACTGCATCACCCGTCAGTTCCGTTCCATCGATGGTCATCTTAGCACTGCTGTTGTATGCCAAGATGCCAGAAGCAGAGCTGGAAGCATCTGCAATGTATCCGACAATGAGACCATTACAATCTGCATAGTTAGCAGTAATATTGCCAATACCCAACACATTGTTAATATTGCATATATTAGCATATCCTATCAAGTTTCCGACGCGAGCATCTCCCGTAATATTGCCATTATTGGCACTGTTCTGGAGGCTTCCTTCACCAAAATATCCAATTATACCTCCAACGAAATCCTCCGTGCCTGTTATCTCACCATAATTGGCGCATGAAGTGATGGAATTTTCTGAATCGAAGCAGATACCTACAATACCACCAACAGAATGTAAACCCTTCACTATTGCATGGTTTTCGCAGTTGCTGATGTTGCCATTAGCTCTTCCTGCTATTCCGCCAGTCTCATATTTTCCTTCTACCGAACAGTTTCCTGTGGTCTTGATATTTTCAATCACACAAGAACCTGCACATCCTGCCAAAATACCAGTACTACAATTATCATTGCCCTTCACCTTCGCATTGTCGAAAGTGATGTTCTTGATGCGGCAATCAGCAGCATGGCCAAAGAAACCAATTTCATTAGAGGTGGAGCTGATGAAGAGATTACGGATCGTCTTCCCGTTGCCGTCGAACGTTCCTTGATACTGCTTAGAACCGATAGGAGTCCAGCTGAGCTCTGCTACCTGCTTTTCGGCATCAGCCTTATGGCATACAGTGCTCATATCAATTTCTTCCACATCATCAGCAATCTTTGCGCAGGCACTTGACTTACCTACATTCACGTAGTCACGGAACCACACCAGATGCTCTGCCGTCTTCAGTATGAAAGGTTCCGCCTCGGTTCCTTTACCAGTCACGCCTGTAGGTAGTTGATTACTTATCAAATTTACATAGAGCGTGACCTTGCCTTCGATGGCATCGCCATCATACTCTCTGGCACCGATATAATAAGTGGTGCCTTTCTTTACATCGTAGGTGATTTTGAAGTCGTCACCATTACCATCACCTTTTTTAATCAAGTATTTAGCCGTGCGGCTGTCCCATAGGGCGCCATAGGTGTCTTCGCCGTGGCTGTCTGCCGTTACCAGCAATGCTCCCTCTTCTGGGGCTGTAAATTTATAAAGATTGTAACCGCTGATTTTCTTCCTCGTACCAAATACCTTTTCGATCGTTATGTTATTGTTGCCCAATTTAACGAACTGAATTTCTTTCTGGCACTTCGTGCACTTGTCGTTCTCATCATAGTTGTGACCAGTGGCAGCCTCCTTGATAATGTTACCTACTGGTTGTGTCAATTTTTCATCTAAGTAAGTCTCATTGCAAACATCACATTCCCAATATTCAATTGTGCCATCTACTGTGCAAGTAACATCCACTGATTCGTGATGTATGATATTATTGCCATGCTGCATCGTGAATGTGCCCTCCTGTGCTGGCTTTGTGTTGGTAAATGTACCTGTGCCTTCCAACTCGCCTGAGCATTTCATGGTTATAGGACTATCCAAATACACCTTATCCGCAGAGTTAAGTAAAGGATAATCGTCGGTGTTCAGTTTTTGTCCCCATTTTGCACTTTCCGAGGCATTTCCCTGGAGTAAAAAAGCAACCAATCCACTCTTCAACTGTTCTGCAGTAAATGCCTTTATCCTTCCTGTAGATGATAATGAACTTATTCCGATAGCCTTGACGGCATCACCAGTCTGCTCAATTCCATTAATCGTAAGTTTTGCACTGCTGTTGTATGCCAAGATGCCAGCGGCGGTGCTGGAGGAATCCCAGATTAATCCAGCAAGGAGACCTGATTGAGAAGTTGTCGCAGTAACATTTCCAATGCCAAGCACATTGTTCAGATTGACTGTTGCAGCATATCCTATCTGGTTTCCGACACAGTCAGTCCCCGATATATCGCCATAGTTGGCGCAGTTCTGAATGGTTCCTGAGATAAAAAATCCGACCATGCCTCCAACATTGCATTCCGTTCCTGTTACAGCACCGTAATTGGCGCATGAAGAGATGGTATTGTCGGAAGAGTTGCCTACAATACCTCCTACATTATTTGTACCATTCACCATTGCACGGTTTTCGCAGTTGCTGATGTTGCCCGTTCCTGTTCCTGCAATTCCGCCTGTATTGTAAGTTCCTTCTACCGAACAGTTTGCCAGGATTTTGATGTTTTCAATAGTACATGTCTCAAAAACTCCTGTCAATATTCCTGTACCATTATAATGAGTGTTCTTCACCTTCGCATTGTCGAAAGTGATGTTCTTAATACTGCCACTATTAGCATAGCCGAAGAAACCTTTATACATAATGGTGCTATTGATGTATAGATTGCGAATCGTCTTCCCGTTGCCGTCGAACGTTCCACAATACATCCTGCCATTACCGATAGGATCCCAGCTGAGCTCTTCTGTGTTTGTGGTGGCATCAGCCGCATGGCAGAACTCTGACAAGTCAATATCTTCAGTCAGCGTGGCTGAAACATATTGAGATTCATTGTTCACATAGTCGCGGAACCACGCCAGTTCGGCAGCTGATGATATCTCATAAGGTTTGTCTACTGAGCCATTACCTTTGGCAGGCTTCGTTGGTGTTTGTGCCCATGCCCCCTCATAAGGCATGAGGATAGCCATCACGAGCAGCAGCATCGTGACGAGCCATTTCGGTTTGTGTAATTGTTTCTTTTTCATACACGTTTTGTTGTTAATAATTAATGTAAATATTTTATCTTGTATTTCTGTTTGTGAATTCATCAAGAGGGTAGGGCGCTTTCCTCTATGATGGGAAAGACTGCGCCATCAAGCCCACTGAATTGTCAGGACGAAGAACACTCATAGAAATATAAGTGGCTTGTCTGCATGATGAACAGGTATGCCGACCTTGCAGTCTGTCATGGCTCCTATTTCGCAATCATGGAGCAAATATACCAAAATAATTTGGGAAAAGGTGTCGCATTCCCCTGTCTATGTGTCGCATTCCTATCATTTAGGTGTCGCATTGGTAGGGAATGCGACACCTAAAAGGGGTTTTTCCGATAAAAATGTCTCTTTTCTCTGGTGTTTTTCAAAAATCAGTAATTTCCGCTTTTTATCATCCGAAGCTGTTTCTATAGCCGGGCAGTCTCTCTTTTTGGTCTCTCAGAGCTTCCCCTTAGCCCAGGGCAAATGACTCAAGCAGTACGCCCTCCTGTATGATTGATATTACCCAGCACGCCCTGAAAGGGCGGAAGCTTTGTAAATTGTCAGGATTTTTAAAGCTTTTGCCCTTACAGGGCGCATTGTTTGCGACCCACAAAAACCCAGGGCGCTGCCCTGGGCTAAGAGCTTCTGCCCCTTCAGGGCGTGCTGCTTATATTGGCTTCTTGGCCTTTTGGGTGTGCTGCTTATATGAATTTCTTGGCCTTCAGGGCGTGTTGCTTATATGAGCTTTTAATTACCCAGCACGCTTACTCATTTTAACTAAAAAACAGCCTAAATATTTGGAAGTTACTAAATTTCAGAGTATCTTTGCAAAAGAATAAAACGTATCAAGACAAAGAAATCAAAACGTTCCCTGCAAAGGAAAAAAATGCGTATGAGACAGGTAGAAGAAAGATATACTCCGCAGGAATTGAGGGAGTACGAGGCCAGCAAGATAGCGTATCGCGACATCAAGAATTCCGTAGACACCGCCAAGCGTGAAGGTATTGCTGAAGGAATGGAAAAGAAAAGTCTTGAGATTGCCAAGAAGATGCTGACAAAGGGTATGGATGAAGCGACTGTGATGGAAATAACGGGGCTGTCGGCAGAAATGATACAGCAGCTGAAAGCGGAGATGTAAATTATTTATACGCAAGGCTCCTGTAATAAAACCAAGTCTTGCACATTTTGTTATAAACAGATATTCACTTAATAATGCCATTCTTCAATATCATGATACTGTAGTTTCGGAGAAAACGTTCAATTGGATTGTTAAGACAATACATACTAATTCTACAACAGTAGATAAAGAAGAGATTCGGAAGATGTATGAGATGCATGAAGAAGAAAGCATAATGGCGGCAGAGCCAGATGTGGAAAAGAAATAATAATTTTGATATGGAAAATATTGATGTAACATTTGACTTTACTTCAGACACACCTAATTATTGGGATGGATTTTGGAATAATGAACTTGGCTATTCAAAGAGAGATCCAGATTCGAAAAGTCCAATGCTAAGGAAATATCATCAGATACTTTGGAGTAGAGAATTGCCGTGCGGTGAGAAAATGGAGCTGACCGATGGGAAAAGCAGATTTTATCTGAAATGGAAAGACTTCTATTTTGGCAGTGATTCCATTTTGGTGAGTTTCCGCCATAGCGACAAAAAACCGTTGCTTGATGAAGTAAAAGAAAAGGTGTCTGACTATAAATCATTTGTAGAGAAGTATGTCCGTGATTTTTATACAATAGGCGGAATGATTATCTTTCCACAGCGGCGGTTCAGTCTTAACTGTGCCCGTGGATGCCATCAGCGAATACGTGACAGATGGGACTTAACACTTGAATGTATAAGGCGGTACTATCAAGGGGAGGATAGTCCGCTGTATAAATCACTATTGAAAGACAAGGCCTTTTTTGATTTGTTTGTTGATTTTAAAGGATATGTTGATTTCTTCTTTTTGCAAGACTGCGTGTCAGAAGACTACAGAAAGGTGAACTTGTGGCTCGATAATGATTTCTTTGAGAAAAATCCAGTGCCACAAAATGCAGATGAATATCTTACTTTTATTGGGAAGGAATATGATTTTCTAAACAAAAGGAACCGAAGAATTTTAAATTTTAAGATAAATATGTAATTTAGCACTCTTAACAGGATTTGGAATGAGGCAAACCTGCCCCAAAAACTTTTGAAAAAATCTTAGGATAAGCGTGGAGCGCGACCCTTTCAGAATGCCGTTTGCGCTAACTTTGCAAAGGAAAAATCAGAGGCGGAACAAGCTACCAAGATAACAGCATAGGAAAGATGCACAAAGTGCAGGAAAGGCGCTGCTGAAGGCGGAGCATACCGCAGAAAAAAGAAAAGCCTTCATCCTGCGTTGCCAAGATAAAGGCTTTATTGAAAGGGTGATTAGGAGGGATTTCACTTCATTGAAGTTTCATAGTCTTTGATGTCTTTACTTTTTACTAATGTCATCATCAGGTTGCTTACGAAGATTTGAGCGATAAACCGAAATATTTGTGGTTACATCTTTTCCTCCTACTCGACCATATACTTTTATTGTGGCTCGTGCGCCTAAGAAGCCCAACGGCAAATCTTCATCCTTCAACTTGGCAAAGTGAATGCGAAGTGTCTTATTATCGATATTTTTCACAGAGATACCAACCTCTTCCTCGGTGGCAGAGATATTTTTCCCTTTATTGTTTTTTACTATTCCAAAACTGCAATCTAATGAATAGTTAATATTGTCGCAGTTAGTGCATGTCAGCTCTAAATCACCATCAATATAAGTGTACGAATAGATGAAGTATTTCGATTCCTTAGGGTAAAGAGTATAACCTATTTCTTCGGGATAATAGCGGACACTTATATATTCAGGATTAGTGTTTGAAGTAGCCTTAAACAAAAGGGGCGAGTCTTTCACTTCATCGCAACTGCTTAATATCACAACAGTAAGCAATGAAAATAGCATAATTAAAAGCTTGTTCATATCTATAATTTGTTTTGAATTCTTGTTCGCAAAGGTACTGTTTTTTTCTCATTCAAGGAGTGATGTAGCAATTATTTTATTCCGCTTCATTATATTTCTCTAAAGAAATTTGTAACGTACATTATTTCGCCTCGTCAAACTTCTTTATGAGCATAGTCGGATCTTCATAAAACTTGTCTGTATCAAGCTCCTTAATAATAGGCTTCATTTCAGGAAAGTCTTTGAAGACAATTTTCAACATTGCTTTCACACCAATGGCTGATGACATCCAAAAAGCTCTGGCGACATCCTCACCCTTAACCTTAAAATAATAAATGCAGCCACCTCCAGTTATTTGTAAATTCTTGGTATTGGTCTGGGTGGTAATGGGATGAATATATGCAGTAGCTCTCTTTCCCTCATATAAAGGAATCATAAATACTGGTTCTTTGTATGGTTTTGGACTTTTGACCCAAACGCTCGGCATAGTTTTTTGCGCCATCAGAGGAACGAATGTAATCCATTTTTTTCCTTTCTCGTCGAAATACTTTACTTCTTTTATCTCAGACGATTTGTAATCTTTATGCTCACCATTTTTTTTATCTTTAACACGGATTTCACTTCCATTGTCGTACATAAACAAAGATTTAGTGTTTCCACTCACTGTTTGACCATTGTTCAGTGTCAACTTGATATTCTGTGCTTGCATTGTAAATGCAAACAACAAGGCAAATAGCATTGTTAAAATCTTCTTCATATTCTTTCTCGTTTTATTAGGTATAAATTATTTGATTTACAAAAATAGCATTTATTTGCAGAAATTCCAAATGTTTAAAGACTTATTAACGTAAAATATTGCTTATCTCACTCCACCAATAGCAATTGGATACAAATCGTACTGTGGGAACTTCTCGCAGCCGATGTATCATCGTGTCGCATCGGGTTGCCGAGGTACATGTCAATGACCTGCCAGCCTTGGCGCTCGAACTCGTGGACTACCACCCAATGGAAGTCCTGGTCGTTCACGGCAAAGTTAGAGCCAAGGGCTGTGGCATCATAGTAGTAGATGACCGTCTTGTTCGGGTGTGGAGTGTAATAGGTGCAGAAATTGGCGACGAGCGCAGGGATTTTCAATTCCGCTATGCGCCGGTGACCATTGGTTCAGGGCGCCAGGTTTGCGACTCCCCAAAGTCCAGGGCAAATGAATTCAAGCAGCACGCCTCCTGTATGATTGATATTAACCAGCATGCTTACTCATTTTAGCTAAAAAACAGCCTAAATATTTGGAAGTTACTAAATTTCAGAGTATCTTTGCAAAAGAATAAAACTTATCAAGACAAAGGAATCAAAACGTATCCCTGTAAAGGAATAAAAAAATGCGTATGAGACAGGTAGAAGAAAGATATATCAGCTTGCTGACCGACTTCGGCTTCAAGCGAATTTTTGGAACAGCAATAAACAAGGATTTGCTGATTTGTTTTCTCAACAGCTTGTTTGATGGCAAACAGGTTGTGAAGGACGTTTCGTATCTGAACCCTGAGCATGTGGGAGACGTCTACACCGACCGCAAAGCCATCTTCGACGTATATTGCGAGGGCGAAAACGGCGAGAAGTTCATCGTAGAAATGCAGAATGCCTATCAGGCATATTTCAAGGACCGCTCCCTGTTCTATTCCACATTCCCTATCCGTGAGCAGGCACCAAAGGGGAAGGATTGGGACTTTAAACTCAACTACGTATATACCGTTGCCCTGCTCAACTTCGACATGAACGAGGAAGCCTTCGAAAAGGAAAAAATCCGCCATAGTGTACAGCTGTGCGATACCGCTACTCATAAAGTGTTCTACGACAAGTTGGAGTTCATCTATGTAGAAATAGCCAAGTTTAACAAATCGCTGGAGGAACTGGAGACGCTTTACGACAAGTGGCTCTATGCGCTGAAGAATCTCTACAAGCTTACCCAGCGCCCTAAGGAGTTATGCGACAAGGTCTTCGACCGCCTCTTCGAGGAAGCCGAGATTGCCAAGTTTACTCCGCAGGAATTGAGGGAGTACGAAGCCAGCAAGATAGCGTATCGCGACATCAAGAATTCCGTAGACACCGCCAAGCGTGAAGGTATTGCTGAAGGAATGGAAAAAGGAATGGAAAAGAAAAGTCTTGAGATTGCCAAGAAGATGCTGACAAAGGGTATGGATGAAGCGACTGTGATGGAAATAACGGGGCTGTCGGCAGAAATGATACAGCAGCTGAAAGCGGAGATGTAGATGATAGATTCGCAAGACTGAAAGGTTTCTTTGCTCCGAAGTTTAGATAACAATAACCATCAGTTAATCATATTATAATTGTGAACAAGTTACCTATTATAGTTTTGGATTTTTCGGGAGTATATGATTTTGAGGCGTTTGCTTCAAGTCGTAATATCATCCGTGTAGATTGTAAGGACCTGAAAGGAGTGGACTGCTATTGTGATGAGGAAGGCAGGGAGAAACTTCATCGCAGGTTGGCCCCATACCCTTCTAAAGCCATTCATTTCCTGGACTCAGGAGATTTCCATTATCTTACCGAATACTGGGTGTTACGGCTGCAGGAACCTTTCTCTCTGATAGTCTTTGATCATCACCCGGATATGCAACAGCCTCAATGGGAAGGCTTGGTTTCGTGTGGCGGTTGGGTGACGGATGTCTTAAAGTCCAATCCTTTTGTGAGACACATCATCCTCGTTGGCGTATCCGACGAACTCATGTCTCAAATACCGGCTGCACTCAGGAGCAAGGTGCTGTTCTACAGTGAGTCGGAAATCGACCATCATCAGGCTTGGCCCTCCAAGGCTGGTAAACTGATACATGAACCCGTATATATCTCTATCGACAAGGATGTGCTGAGGACTGATGATGCCGTCACCAACTGGAGCAATGGCGACATGACCCTTATGGAGCTGCAGGCTGTTCTGCGTATCGTCTATGCTCACGAGAGAGTGATGGGAGTGGATATCACTGGCGAGTGTTCCAATATGCTTGATTATGCCACTGAAGTGAAGGATGCAAGTATTGACAATGAGGCCAATGAGGAATTGATTCGGATGATATTGTCAGAGAGGCAGAACAGGGAGGAGTGACACGTGTCATTTTGGCATTTAAGAGGGGAAGTAATTGACCGAAATCAATTTTTCAAGCCTTTTAAGAAGAAAAAGACAGAAATGTTGTGTGCGAACACAAAAAGGTATTACCTTTGCACTTGAAAAGATTGAATAACGATAATTAAAGTAAAGAAAGGGTAACAATTATGATGATTTTTGGAATGACATTGGTAGTTTTAGCTATCACATTTGCTGAGATTGTAGTAATCAACAAAAAGATGCATCTCGGTGAGTAATATGGAACTAAAGTAAGTTATTAATTTTACAAAATACGAAAGGCAGTTGCAGGCTATGGTGCTTGCAACTGCCTTTTTTTGTCGACCCGCATAGAGAATGCCCTATGGTGGGGAACGTGCTCTCAATGGTGCCATCGCTCATCTTGCGGATGTAAGAGGCTGCTGTGTCTTTGAAAGCTTGTTAAGAGATGTGAGTGGGGGATTATTTATTTGATTCCTCTCTCGTTGAGTGCCTTTGAGTATTTGGCAGCGTTGTCGAGGTGCTCGGAGTAAGTGCGGGCAAAGTTGTGGGTGCCACTGAAGTCCTCCTTCGCACACATGTAGAGATAGTCGTGGTGGATATGGTTGAGCACGGCATCGATGCCGGCAACAGTAGGGATGCGGATAGGCCCTGGAGGCAGTCCTGGGTTGCGATAAGTGTTGTAGGGGCTGCGGATGCTGAGCAGGTTGTTGTAGATGCGCTTCAGCTCGAAACGCTTCCAGGCGAACTTGATGGTAGGATCGGCCTGAAGAGGCATTCCCTCGGGATATTCGGCATTGCGAAGCATCAGACGGTTGTAGTACATGCCCGCAATCATCGGTTTCTCACCGTCGTTGGCAGTCTCCTCGTCCACGATACTTGCCAGGGTGATGACCTGCTGCGGGGTGAGGTTCATGTTCTTCGCTTTCTGTGTGCGCTCAAAGTTCCAGAACTTGTCCGACTCCTTCTTCATGCGACTGAGCAGTTTGTCGAGCGACACGTTCCAGTAGATGTCGTAGGTGTTGGGGATAAACATACAGGCGATGGTGGCTGTGTCGTAGCCATACTTCTCGCAGGTGGCCTCGTCGGTAAGGGCATGGCAGATGGTAGCGCTGTCGAGCATCAGCTTGCGTCCCAACTCAGCTGCGAGTTTGTCGAGTGTCCGGACCGATGGAACGGTCAGGTTGACAGGTTCCTGGAGTCCGTTCTTCAGGTGGCGCCATGTCTTGAGCGAACCGTCACCGGGATGGATGGCATAGCGACCCGTGCGAATATGCTCGGCGTATTCAGAGTGATGGGTAAGGGTGCGGAAAGCCTGCATCGGGATGGCGCGGGCTATCGGCGCGAGCTTATGATAAACGGAGTCTATATTGTCGTCTTCGTCAATATAGACATATTCTGTCTTCTCGCTTTTCGAGAATGAGGAAAAGCCATAGATATAAGTAATGACGATTACCGCCACGAGGCACACCAAGGCGCCATAGAAATAAAATTTGTAAGCGGTCTTGCTTTGTTTTTTCTTCATTTTTGTGTTTTGTTTTTGTGCATGAATTTCGCTGCAAAAGTACATTTATTCGTGGAATTGACAAAATTATTGGGCTTATATTATTCAAGTATAGGTAAAAATAGGTTAATTCCTTATTATTTCGATAAGATTGATGTAACTTTGCAAAGTTCAATAACAGAAAATGATGGAAATAAAGGATTATAAAGAAGGAATAAGGGAATATGATACGTATGTCTTCGACCTCGACGGCACGTTGCTCTCCACACTCGACGACCTGGCTGCGAGCTGCAACTACGCCCTTCGCACCAACGGGATGGAGGAGCACTCTGTCGACGACGTCAGGAGATTTGTGGGCAACGGCGTGCGCAAGCTCATGGAGCGTGCCATTCCTCAGGGCGACAGCAATCCGCTCTTCGATAAGACCTATGCCGACTTCAGAAAGCATTATATGGAGCACAACCTCGACACCACCACGCCTTATCCCGGCATCATGGATCTGTTGAGCAGACTGAAGGAGAGAAACAAGAAAGTGGCTGTGGTGAGCAACAAGTTCTATGCTGCCACGCAGGCGCTCTGCCGTCATTTCTTTGGCGACCTGGTGGATGTGGCGATAGGAGAGCGTGAGAACATCAGGAAGAAGCCTGCGCCCGACACGGTAGAGGAAGCCCTGCGCCAGTTGGGTGCCGACAGGGTTGGCGCAGTGTACATTGGCGACAGCGACGTCGACATCATGACTGCCCACAACTGCCAAATGCCTTGTATCAGCGTGTTATGGGGTTTCCGTGACAAAGAATTCCTCGTGGATCATGGCGCCACAACATTCGTTCACTCTCCCGAAGAAATATTTCCTTTCTGAAAGGAAGGCTTTTCTGGAGGAATTTCCTTCCCTTAAGCTAAATGCGAGTTGACGAACTGGTAGACGGCATCCTTGTAGGAATCGGAGATAGGGATGCTGGTCTCGCCATAATAGATGCGCATGTGACCGATGGAGTCCATGCGGCAGAGGTTGGCGATGAACGAACGGTGGATGCGCTTGAACTGCTGGCGGGGCAGACGGCTCTCCAGTCGCTTGAGGTTGGAGAAGGTCGTGACCTTACGGCCCTGTGTGAGATGGAAACGCACATAGTCGTTCATGCTCTCAATGTAGAGAATATCGTCGAGGTCGATGCGGACAAACTTATTCTCAACCCTGGCTACTAAGCAGCGGTCGCGCTCAATTGGGTCCTGCAACTGGTATTCGTCAAAGGTAGCCCTCACTCGCTTGTACGACTCCTGAAAGTCTTCGAAGCTGATGGGTTTGAGCAGATAGTCGGCAGCTCCAGCCTTGATACCGTCGAAGGCATACTCCTTGTAGGCCGTGGTGAAGACCAGACGGCAACTCTCGGGCACGAGACGGGCAAACTCAATGCCGCTCAGTTCGGGCATCTGTATGGCGAGGTAGAGCACGTCGACATGTCCGTTCCTCACGTCTCTTACAGCCTCCCGCGCACTGGTATAAGCACCAATAAGTTGTAGGGTTGGTGTACGCTTGATGTGGCTCGTTATCTGGTTCAGAGCCTCTGGGTCATCGTCAATAACGACACAGTTTAGTATCATGTTTTATAGTGTTTTTTTGTTCTTTTCTGCAACAATAACGTCCCGATTGGGAAATTATTGTGCAGAATAGCGGGAGATTTTTATTCGTATCTGATGGCTTCGATAGGGTCGAGGCGGGCAGCTTTCTTGGCAGGATACCAGCCGAAGAAGACACCTGTGAAGGTACAAACAGCAAAGCTCATGATGATGCTCCAGGGCTCTATCTGCGTGGCTACGTGCAGGAACTGTTGCAGTCCTACCGACAGACTGACTCCCAACAGCACACCTATCACACCGCCCGTCACACTGAGCAGGATGGCCTCGATGAGGAACTGGTTGAGGATGTCGACACCACGTGCTCCCACGCTCATGCGCAGACCAATCTCACGGGTGCGCTCCGTCACACTCACATACATGATGTTCATGATGCCGATACCGCCCACGAGGAGCGAAATGCCTGCCACAGAACCAAGAAGGATGGTGATGGTCGACATGGTGGAGTTCATCATGCTCGAAATCTCCTCCTGCGAACGGATGTTGAAATCGTCCTCGTCTGCCTCGGTCGTATCGGTGGCGTCCTTGAGCTTATGGTTGCGTCGCAGGATCTCCGTTATCTGGTCTTGAGCCGGTTGCGAAGCTTCCTCGGTAATCGCCGAGCAGACGATGCCGCCCAAGTAGGTTTGGGCCAGGATGCGTTTCATCACGGTGGTGTAGGGCGCCAGCACCAGGTCGTCCTGGTCCATGCCCATGGAGTTGTAGCCCTTCTTCTTCAGCACACCCACCACACGGAAGGGGATGCTGTTGAATCGCACCACCTTGCCCACGGGGTCGCTGCCGTCGGGGAAGAGATAATCCACCACCGTCTGTCCCAGGATGCACACCTTGGCAGCCGCCTTGATGTCGTTGTCGGTAAACATCTCACCGTCGGCCACCTTGAGCTGTCGGATGCTCAGGTAGTCCTGGTTCACACCGTAGATGGAACTTTGCGTATTGTTGTTGCCGTTGATCCATTGACCGCTGCTGTTGACGGTAGGCGAGATGGCAGAGATGTAGTTGCACTCGTCCTTGATAGTCTGATAGTCAGCCTGTTTGAGGGTCTCCATGGCAGAGGCGTCCTGTCTCACACCGCCCCTCATGTCGGCACCCGGCGAAATCATGATCATATTGCTTCCCATCTCGGCGATGTTGGCCTTGATGCTTGCCTTGCTGCCCTGTCCGATAGCGAGCATGGTGATGACGGCAGCAATACCTATAATGATACCCAAAGCCGTGAGAAACGACCGCATCTTGTTGGCTGCGATCGCCCTGATGGCTATCTTGAATAGATTCTGATAATTCATCGCATTTTAAATCATTAATATTGAAAAATTACTCATCCGTATTCGCCGGCAGGGCAGCGAGACCCTCGGCGGCAGAGAGGATGTGCGGATTGTACTCGTCGCTGATGATGTGACCGTCGCGCAACTCGATGTTACGGCTCGAATAGTTGGCAATATCGGGGTTGTGGGTCACGAAGATGATGGTACGTCCCTCAGCGTAGAGCTTCTGGAAGAGCACGAGAATCTCGAAACTTGTACGTGTGTCGAGGTTGCCCGTTGCCTCATCGGCAAGGATGACGGCGGGGTTGTTGACCAGGGCGCGGGCTATGGCCACACGCTGCATCTGTCCACCCGACATCTGGTTGCTCTTGTGATAGAGACGTTCGCCCAGTCCTACGGCCTTCAGCGCCTCTATCGCCCTCTGCTTGCGCTCCTCGGCTGTTACCGAGGGGTTGTACATCAGGGGCAGTTCCACATTCTCCACGCTCGTGGTCTTGGGCAGGAGGTTATAGTTCTGAAAGATAAAACCTATCTTGCGGTTGCGCAGCACGGCACGCTCCGAACGCGACATGGTGCGTACCGACACGCCGTCGAGGTAGTATTCGCCACTCGATGGGGTGTCGAGACAACCCAACTGGTTGAGCAAGGTAGACTTGCCCGATCCCGACTTACCCATGATGGTGACAAACTCGCCCTCGTAGATCTTGAAACTCACGCCCTTGAGGGCATGAACCGTCTCGTCGCCTACGAGGAAGTCGCGCCTTACGTTGTCGAGCTCAATCACGACCTTCTTCAGGTCTTGGCTGGCTTTGTTTTCTATGTTTTCTGACATGATGATTGTACTTTTATTGAACTTTCGCTGGGTTCAGAATAAACTTTAGCAGGGTTGAGAAGTGATAGCAAGCCCTTACTTCTTCTTTCCCCTTGGACCCGGTCCGCTTATCAGTCCCTGGCTTTGCTGCTGGTCCTCGCTGTCGTCCTCGGGTGTGTTCACCACGATTTCGGTCACAATCTGCTGACCGGCCTTCAGTCCCTTTGTTATCTCTGTATGCATTCCGTCGGTCTGACCGATGCTCACTGGGTGAGCGGTAAGGGTTTTGCCGTCGAGGGTCCATACCTTGTTCTTGCCCTTGCAGTCTACTATCTTCATGTCTTTGCCTACGGTTTCCTTGGTAGGTGTGAAGCGCAGCGCCTTGTTGGCTACAGCCAGCACGCCAGTGCGTTCCTGCGTGTAGATAGTGACATTGGCGGTGAGTCCCGGTTTCAGTTTCAGATCGGCATTCTGTGCGCTGATCACCACCTCGTAGGTTACCACGTTGTTGGTTGTCGTGGCCTGCAGACGAACCTGCTTCACCGTACCCTCGAAGGTGTCGTCGGGATAAGCGTCGACGGTGAAGGTAACGCGGTCGCCCTCCTTCACAGCGCCTATGTCAGCCTCGTCCACGTCGGCTACTACCTGCATGTTGGTCAGGTCTTTGGCGATGGTGAAGAGCTCAGGAGTGTTGAAACTGGCAGCCACGGTCTGACCTTCCTCCACACTCTTCGAGATAACGGTTCCGTCGATAGGCGAGGTGATGGTGGCGTAGCCTAAGTTGGTCTGCGCACGCTGCACCTGTTCCTTGGCTGTGGCCACCTGCTCCTTGGCCTGTCGATAGGTGAGGAGGGCGTTCTCATAGTCGTCAGCGCTGACGAGTCCTTTCTGGTAGAGGGTCTGATAGCGCTTCATGTTGGCGCTCTGGTAGTTGAGCTGACTCTGGGCGCTCGCCATGTTGGCCTTGGCGGTGTTGAGCTCGCTCAGCAGGTTGGTTTTGTCGAGTTCGGCGATGACCTGGCCCTTCTTCACCTGGCTGTTGTAGTCGACGTAGAGTTTGTTGACAATACCAGATACCTGTGTACCCACGGTGACACTTGTCACCGCCTCGATGGTACCTGTGGCAGTCACGCTGTTCTGCAGGGTCTGCAGACTCACCTTCTCCTGTTTGAAGTTGATTTCTTCCTTTTCCTTTCCGCCTGAGAGTGCCCAGGCAGCCACGGCTATGATTACCACGACTGTCATGGCAATCCAAACTTTGCTTATCTTCAGCTTTTTCATATTGAATGTTTTTACTTTTTTACTTTTTTACCTTTTTACTTTTTTACCTTTTTACCCTTACAAGATTCTTCCTTGCTGATAGAACTTCAGCATGTCGAGGTTGAGGATAGCGAGGTATTTTGCCTGCAACTCGTTCTGCTGGGCACGCAACAGGTTGTCCTTGCCCGTGCGAAGTTCCACGATGTTCTTCAGTCCTAAGCGGAACTGCTCGCTCAGCAGGTTGTAGCTTTCCTGTGCGCTCTCGCGGCTCACTTTGGCAGCCTGGTATTGGCTCTGGTTGGTGTTGGCCTGCAGCCAGTAGTTCTCGATGGTGGAGTAGAGTTGTGTCTGCTCGTTCTTCATGTCGAGAAGAATCTGTTGTTGCTGGATGCAAGCCTTGTTGACAGCTGTCTTTGTCTGTCGGTTGTCGAAGAGCGGAATGCTCACGCTGAAGCCACCTCCCACATTGAAGTTGTTCTTTATCTGTGAACCCCAACTATTTGTATTCATGGAAGTTGTACTCGTAGACAAACCTGCATTCAAACCGATGGTTGGCAGTTTGCCAGCTTTGGCTATCTTCACGTCCAGGTCGTTCTGTGCCAACTGGTTCTGATAGACCTTCATCTCGGGGCGACGGTCGAGAGCAGCCGTGTACACACTTTGCAGGGCAGGAATCTCAGCCAGCGCCATCGCCTCGGTCGTGTTGGGCATCACCACGTCGAAAGCCTCTTCGTCGGTTATCTGCAACAGTTCCTTGAGTTGTCGCTTGTAGTTTCTCACATTGTTCTTTGCCTCCACAATGTTGTATTCATCCTGTGCTCTCTGAGCGGTGAGCTGAGCCAAGTCGGCTTTCGACATCTTGCCGATCTTTACCATCTCCTTGCCACGGTTCTCGTTCTCCAAGCTCGACTGATAGCTCTCCTGGTTCACGTTGATGGCCTCGGTGGAGTAGAGTATTTGGACGTAGAGCTGGGCTATCTGCTCCTGCAGTTTGGCAGCCTGTGTGGCAGAATCGAGTTGTGCAGCCTCGCCCACCAGTTTGTTGAGCTTCACCTGCGCCTGTCGCTTGCCGCCGTCGTAAAGGGTGTAGTTGCCCATCACGCTGTACGTGCCGTTGTAGTACACCTTGTCGATGGAAGCCTTGGAGTATCCGTCACCTGAGATGCCGTTGGCCACCCATGGCGTGTAGTTGACATTCTGGTTGGTAGAAGCGCTGAGCGATGGCAACAAGGCTGCCTTCGACTGCAGATAGTCCTCGTGGGCACTCTGTGCCTGCAGACGTGTTTTCTGCAACGAGATGTTGTTGGCCAGGGCGTAGTCGATGCAGTCTTTCAGACTCCATTGACGTGCCTCTGCCGAGAAGGGCATTGAGGCTATCATCAAGCCTACGATTGCCTTTGTGATTGTTTTTACTTTTCTCATCCTTTATATATTATTTGTTGATATCTGTTTTTTGAGAAGTTATCTTCTTGTCCCCTCGCAACTTACACTAAAAAAGATGACATTTCGGGTAAATGGTTTATTATGTATGAAAGTTTTTAACAAAAATAAACAAGAAACCTTGGTGGGTTCATATTTTTTATTTACCTTTGCAGCCGCAATTGGTTCGCAACTATCTTCGTTCCGCTGAGGCAATAGGAGGTGTTGCGATGAAAAGGGAATCAGGTGAGAAGCCTGAGCAGTCCCGCTGCTGTATGCGTCTTATTGGGCAAGCACAATGGTCACTGACATTTTTTCGGGAAGACCGCTTGAACGAGTTTGACGACGCGAGCCAGAAGACCTGCCGTTGCCATAGAGAGAGACAATGTGTGTGCTCACTGTATGTATCAATCAGCATACTATAAGTATTTACGCTTTCTGTCTATGATTCTATCCCGCCTCGTGGGTTAGGTTTTGGGATGGAGAACCATTAAGTTTTTTAGGATAAGATGAAGAAAATCTGCAAAGGATTATTGTGCCTCTGTGTGATGCCCTGTCATGCGCAGAATGTAGGTACGATTCATCGCGACACGCTCTCGCTCGACGAGGTGGTGTGTGTGGGCGAACGCCCTCATTACCTTACACCCAGTCAGACCCTCCAGGGCGAGATGCTGCAGAACCTGTCTACCACCTCCGTGGCTGATGCCCTGAAGTATTTCTCGGGCGTGCAGATTAAGGACTATGGTGGACTGGGCGGACTGAAGACCGTCAACGTGCGGTCGCTCGGATCGCAGCATGTGGGCGTGTATCTCGACGGCATTCGTATCACCAACGCACAGAACGGACAGGTGGATTTGGGCAAGTATTCGTTGTCCAACATGGAGTCTGTGTCGCTATACAACGCCAACAGGAACGAGCGTCTGCAGTCGGCTTCCGAGTACGCCTCGGCTGCTACGGTCTATATGCAGACCCGTCGTCCCGACCGCACTATGCTGACGGGCGAGTACGGACTGGGATCGTTTGGACTGCAGAAAGCCAAGCTCTATTTCGCCTTGAAGAACTGGCTCTTTGTAGATGGCGAATATCAGCACAGCGATGGCGACTATAAGTTCCGGTTCCAGTCGGCTTCGGAAGACACGATAGGGCGCCGTCACAATTCCGACATCACCTTCTACCGGCTTGAGGCAGCAGGCTTCTATCGGGGACTGTCGGTCCACACCTATTATTATAACTCCGAAAGGGGCTTGCCAGGTCCTGTCGTCAGACGACTCTCCGACCAATGGGACTCCACCGACCGGCAATGGGATCAGAACTTCTTCGCACAGGCTTCGTACAAGAAACTGTGGAGCCGTTTCGGTCTGAAGGCCAACATGAAGTATGCGTTCGACTATCTGCATTATCTGCAGGACCCATCGACCAATGCTGCCGCTATGTACTGCAACAATCACTACACCCAACAGGACTTATACGCCTCTGTGGCTGGTTCTTACAACAGTACCTATCTCTCGCTGACAGCGAGCACCGACCTGCGATGGTCCGACCTCGATTGCGATGTCTATCGCTTCAACTACGTTTATCGCATCGACTCCAAGTCGCTCCTCTCGCTCATCGGTTCGTACAAGGGATGGGAGGCCAATGTGGCGCTGCTCTATACGCACATACAAGACCACACCGTGGCGCAAGCCGATGCGATGCAAAAGCTCACCCCGATGTTCCTCTTGTCATACAAGAAAGACGGGTGGATCTTCCGTGCCTTCCACAAGCGCATTTTCCGAGCTCCTACGCTCAACGACTTGTACTATACCTTGGTGGGCAATACGAAGTTGAATCCGGAATATACCTCGCAATGGGATGCGGGTATCGACTATAAGGGTAAGCGATTCCATTTTGCGGTTGATGGGTATTATAACCATATTGATGACAAGATCGTGGCGATACCGATGAAGTGTCAGTTCCGCTGGTCGATGGTCAACTTTGGCAAGGTGAAGTCGTATGGTGCATCTTTCTCTGGTGGGTATAATCAGGACTGGGGCAAGTTCTCATTGGCGGCTAATGCCAACTATACCTATCAGATAGACAAGGACTATACGATGCCTTCCGATCCTGAGTACAAGAATTACATTCCGTACTCACCGATGCATTCGGGTTCGGTCATTCTTGACTTGGGATATGATTCCTATTCGCTCTGCACCTCATTCCTTTATACAGGTGAGCGCTTTGCGTTGGTGTCCAATAATGCCGACGACCTGTTGGGCGATTGGTACACAATAGACTTGAAGTTGAACAAGCGATTCAAGATAGGGAAGCATATGTTGCAAACGACCCTTGAATGCAACAACCTGGCCGATTCCCGGCATGAGGTGGTGAAACGCTATCCGATGCCAGGTAGAAACTGGAAATGTACGGTGAAGTTTGAACTTTAAAAGTGAAGAACCAAGAGTGAAGAACCAACGGTCATCGGCCGAAGGGAAAGATAATTCTCTTGCAAATAATTCAAGATTGGAATGAAGATTCAATTGATAAAAAATAAAGGCTGGCAAGAACATAGAGGCAGATGGGGTATTTGTCTAGTGATGCTGGTTATCTTATTTTCGGGCTGCCGGATGGAGGTGAACGATGAAGTCGTCATCTCTACACCTACGAAGACGGAGGACAAGCTCTTGATACTCTGTGAGGGATTATGGGGCATGGACAACTCCTGCATCTCTTATCTCGATCAGGGAACGCTCGTCAACAAGTGGTATCAGAAGCAAAATCCAAAGCATCGTCTGGGTGACACAGGCAATGACATCATTCAGGTAAACGATACCTTGATAGCCATCTCTGTGAACTGGTCGAACATCATCCAGTATATCTATCCTGATGGAAGGGCAATAGCTGCCACCGAAGACATCCCGAACAATCGCAAGTTGGCTACAGATGGCGACTACCTCTATTGTACCTCGTATGCCAACCATGGTTATGTGGCGAAGGTGGATGTGAGAACGAAGGAAATCGTGGATACCTGCCATGTGGGTTATGAGCCTGAGGGCATCGCTTATTACAAGGGGCGGCTCTTTGTCGCCAATACGGGAGGCTATTCCTTCCAAGAGGGACATGATTATGAGACCACCGTCTCGGTGATAGATGCCCAGACGATGAAGGAACTCAAGCGCATTGACACGGGTTGCATCAATCTCTATGGTAAGATGTCGCAATGCGGACAGTTTATCTGCATCAACTCTTGTGGAGATTACTACGATGTGGAACCGAAGTCTGTGGTGCTCAACATGGAGAGTGAGGAGTTTTGGGTGTTTGATTTCCCTGCCACCTATAACTGCACGTATGATGGTAAGTTCTATACCATAGGTTCTGCCTTTTCCTATAATACTGGTGAATATCAGTACTCTATACATACCATTAGCTTGCCTTCCATGCAAGTGGAAGAGGGACTGGCAGAATATGCTGGTGCAGAGGAAGTCATCCGGCAGATGCAGTCACCCTATGGCATTTATATCTCTCCTTATTCAGGTCATCTCTATGTGTCGGATGCGAGGAGTTATGCCACCAATGGCTATGTCTTTGAGTTTGACAGGCAAGGAAATCAGCTTAACAAGTATTACTTGGATGGCTTGAATCCCGCCCACTTCTTGGCTTTGCCATAAATTACATTTTTAATGAAATGTTGGGGATTCTGAGGTGACTTTAAAATAAAGAAAAATCGCCCTCTGTAAGGGCATAGTATTAACATAAAAACAATTCATTTATGAGAAAGTATTTACTTATGATGGCAATGCCTTTCATTGCTCTTTCTGCTTTCGCCTCTGGTGAAGAGAAACCTACGCTTAATGCGGTATGCGTGACTCTTAAATCAGGTGGTAGCAAGTATGTGGCTTTCACCGATCGACCAAAGATTCAGACCGAGGATGGAAAGCTATGTGTACTCTCTATGGCTGACAACAAGCAACTTGTTTTGGCTGACTGTGCTGATGTTGAGAAAATCACAGCTGAAAGCCATGATTTCACTCCTACTGGAATCAAAGATAACGTAGTTGTTGAAGGCAAGAATATCGAGGAAATCTACAATATAGATGGTACAAAAGCCTCACATATTGTACCGGGCAAAATCTATATTATCAAGAGTAATGGTAAAACAAGAAAAGTAATCAAGTAAAAGAATTAGAAAAGTATGAAAAAGATATTTGTTTCATTGTTGATGGCAATGCCATTGGTTGCCTCTGCACAAACTTCATTCACAGTTGAGTCAAATGGCAAGAAGTATGCTTTCCCTTTGGAGGGTACTACCATCACAGTTACCGATGATGAACCAACTCAGCCTGCTCAGGCTCCTGTATATAAGTCTAACTTAAAGGGCGTTAGCCTTTTTGGTAAGGCAACTACTTTCCAGTTCAAGGGCATGAGCCTTATCGCTGACTATATGTGGGCTGGTAAACTGATGCCGAAGGCTGATGATACTTTCAAGTTCCTGGCAACCACCAATACAGGTTCCGACCTCTATTTCGGTCCTGAGGGGGATGCTAATGCTCCTATCGCAGTGTCTGGTACTGCAACCAAAGGAAGCACTAAGTTCTATACCATCGAGAGTGGTTATCAGCAGGATTCTGTGCTCGTTGTTTTCAATGAGCGTACTGCCCAGTATAGCGTGATGGGTCTCGTGAAGGAAGCACCTTATTATACGATTGATTTCGAGGGCAGTAAGTGGAGTGCATTGATAGATACACCTGAATATGGTGGTCCATTACTTTATGGAGCTGATGGCGGTGGCTTTTATACAGACGAAGGTGTCTATGAGTGGACAGACGAAGCTACATCTTTGCACTCTAAGTTGAATAATGCATATGGTAGTTGGGCTTATTGGTCAGGTGGAGCTGCTGTTTCTAATTATCATTGTGATATTGCAAATGGTGGCCCCAATACGCAGCTTTCTCTGCCTACAGAAACTCCTGCTCACTCTGGTGATAACTTCATTGTAACATACGGTTATAGCGATGGAAGCAAGTTCGCAACAGATTCTCGTCCTGTATTTGACTTCCAGGATGGTGTTGCTCGCCAAGTCAAGGGTTTGTGGATTACCAACAACTCTTATTTCCTCCATTCTTTGACACAAGGCGATAGCTTCAACCAGTCAGCTACTGATGACACCTTTATCGATGTAACATTCGAGGGCTTCGATGCTGCCGGTATCTCTCAGGGTATGGTGAAGTATCGTATTCAGGATGGTAAGAAAGCTTTGACCGATTGGGCTTATGTTGACTTGTCTTCTCTTGGTAAAATCAATACCTTGAAAATTAACTATGAGTTCTCTAAGGATCAAGACAATGGTTATGGCTTTGCTGCTCCTGCATATCTTGTAATCGATGATATTGAAATCTATAAATAATTTTTGTCATTTTGAATGTGAAGCAAATTATAGTGACTTCTGCTTTGTCTGTGTTTGGCCTTTGTGGACAGGCACAGACTCAGCAAGTGCAAGTCTTGGAATATCATCCTGCTCCAGGGCAATTTGTTAATACATTGCCTTCTGCAGATGAGAACACTACCCAAGAGGAGGTCAATCAGAGATGTGAGGAACAGTTGAACAGTGATGCGCTTGTTCATCTTGGTACCTTCGGCGGATATATCACAGTGAAGTTCGATCATGCCATCGAAAACAAGCCGGGTTCAGACTTCCTTGTATTGGGCAATGGATTCTACGCTAACGCTGACCCAATTTATGGTGCAGCTACGATTGGTGGTTCCATCGAACCAGGTATCGTATATGTGGGAGTCGGCAAGAACTTAGAGTCGGCAAAATGGTATGAGCTTGCAGGCTCGGAATACTATACCTCCGAAATCCATGACTTCGAAATCACTTATCACAAGCCTACGGCGGAAAGCGGTGAACATTCGCAGTTCGGCTCCTCCCACGATAATTATATCAAATGGGAATGTTCGTGGACAGACAAGAATGGTGAACGCCGTGATTCTACCGGCTATCATTGCAAGAATGTTTATCATCGTCAGTCGTATTGGCCTCTTTGGGAAGGTAAGGATGAACTGACTTTTAAGGGTGGAAAGTTGCCCAACAATGCCATCGATACCAGTGGAAAGGGTACCTATTGGGTGCAATACCGCTACGCAAAGGACGCCTATGGCTATGCCGACGCTTGTCCTGCCACCGATTCACTCTATTCTTCCTTCGATATCAACTGGGCGGTAGATGATGAGGGCAATCAAGTAGTTCTTGACCATATTGATTTCATCCGTGTAAAGACAGGTATCTTCCAGTATTGCGGATGGTTAGGAGAGACTTCTACAGAGGTCAGTTCCGTGGCAGACCTTCATCTCGTGGAAGGCTACGACGACAATCCCTACATCATCACGCCTCGCAAACGTCCTTCTACTGGCATCCAGCTCCCCACGGTTTCTGATCACCAGATGCAGGGCGATGCTGCCTACTATACTCTTACAGGGCAAAGGGTGGAACGTGTGGAACGCGGAAAAATCTACATCCACAAGGGCAAGAAAGTGGTATTCTGATTTTTCAAGTAGTTTTGATTAACTGAAGTTTCGCAAGTTTTGCCCCACACGCCCTGAAAGGGCAGAAGCTCTTAGCCCAGAGTTATTATGAACACAAGCAGCACGCCTGAAGGGGCAGAAGCTCTTAGCCCAGGGCATCGCCCTGGGTACAATGACAATCAGCAAGGCGCCCTGTAAGGGCAAAAGCTTTGTATATTGTCCGGTATTTTAAAGCTTTTGCCCTTACAGGGCGACAGGTTTGCTGCCGTAATCCCAGGGCGCTGCCCTGGGCTAAGAGCTTCTACCCTTTCAGGGCGTGCTGCTTCTGGAACTTCTGGGCCTTCAGTCCGTACTTGAACCATATGTGAAACTTGAGTTTGATTAACTTCTTGAACTTCCATTATTAAAAAAATCATGACAATAACAAAAAGGTATTATCAACGTTATAATATGCTGGCGCTCTGTGTGCTGGTATGGCTCTTCGGCTTTATGCTGTTGTTCAACTCGTGCGGAAGCCGAACTGCTACAGCTCAGGCTTCGGGCGACACCATCCAGCTCGACTATGCCAAGTACTTACAACTCATTCGCCACAAGGGTTATACTGAGGCTGTGGTGCTCAATCCCTGGAAACAGGGTGGGGAGCTTCATCGCTATCTACTCGTTCCCAAGGGGGCAGAAGGCGACGAGGTGGCTAAGAAACTGGCCGACCAGAAGACAGCAATTACAGGAACAACACCCTGCGACATCCTGCGCACACCCCTGACGAAGAGCATCATCACCACTTCAGCCCATTGTCAGCTGCTCTACGAGCTGGGCCGTCAGCAAGCCATCGCGGGTGTCTGCGACCTCAAGTACATCCTTATTCCCGATGTTCAGAGGCGTACTTCACACAAGTCTCGTCCCTACATATCCAACTGCGGTTCCAGCATGCAGCCAGATATCGAGCGCATCATGTCGCTCCGTCCCGATGCCCTGCTTCTCTCGCCCTTCGAGAACAGCGGCGGTTACGGCAAACTCTCGGCCTTGCAAATACCTATCATCGAAGCTGCCGACTACATGGAGACCTCGCCCTTGGGCCGTTCTGAGTGGATTAAGTTTTACGGCTTTCTCTACGGTTCCGAAAAGGCTACCAGTCTTTTTAGCGGCATAGAGAAATCTTATCTCCAACTGAAAGCCTTTGCAGCCAAATTGCCCTTAGGCTATTCCATCCTTACCGAGCGCAAGACGGGAAGTGTGTGGTATGTTTCTGGCGGACACAGCACCATAGGCACCTTGCTGCAGGATGCTCATGCCCGTTATCTCTTTGCCGACGACACCCATAGCGGCAGTCTTCCCATGAGTCCTGAGCAGATCTTGGCAAAGGCTGACGAGGTGGATGTCTGGGCGACAAAGTATTGGGGTGACCATCCTCTCTCGCGTGCCGAGTTGCTGCAGGAATATCCCGGCTACAGCCAGCTGAAGGCGATGAAGACGGGGCGAGTCTTTCAGGCAAGCACCAGTTCGCAGCCTTATTTCGAGCAGACCAGTTTTCATCCCGAGCGCCTGCTTCGGGAGTTTATCATCCTCTCGCATCCCGAGACCACCCGTTCGTTGGGAGCATTGAGGTATTATTTGCGACTATAGACATAAGTAGTCAACTGTAAAGATGACTAAAAAATAAGTAAGTCAATGTGAATTATAAATAAGGCATAACTGAGTCTACTCGTATTGTCAATAATATTTAGAGTGGTCAACTAAAATCGTTAAATCACACAACAAAAATCATTAAATCACATAGAAATCTCCGTTCAAAGGCTTTGAACGGACATTCAAAGTCTCTGAACGGACATTCAAAGCCTTTGAATAGAACTTTTATAGGCTAAACAGAACTTTTATATAGTATAAGAGAAAGATTTCACCAGTATTAAGCGACCTTTTCTTTGGGTTATAAGGCAGAAAACACAAATATAACATTATCAACATAAAGCTCTAATTTAGCGTTATTATGCAAAGTATAATCACGTACAACGTAGTTTAATGCAATTTAAATGTTTCCGAAAAATTACTCGGTTAAAAAAAGTCTTTATATCTTTGCACCTGGAATACAAAATGAGGCAAATAATTGCAGTTTGCTTTCGTTAGTATAAATGTTTGACCACATTTACGAAAAAGTATGTTTGATTAAAAAGTAGTATTTTGAGAAAGTTTTTCTTTACAATAGTTGTGTGTCTCTCAACAATGTCCCAAATGATGGCGCAAAACATTTCAGGAAAGATTGTAGATGCCAAGGGAGAGCCTTTGGCATTTGCAAATGTAGTGCTACTAAACCGTCAAGATTCAGCATTCGTCAAGGGGACTGTGAGTGGAGAAGATGGGCATTTTACCATCGACTCTCCTTGCAATGGCGGAATCATCAAGGTAACTTCCGTAGGATATAAGACAATCTTCAAGGACTGCAAAGGTGAGAATGTGGGAGTTATCAAGATGGAAGAAGACAGCAAGATGCTCGGTGAAGTAGTGATAAAATCATCTTTGCCGAAGACCGTTTTGAGAAATGGGGGAATGATGACTACTATTGTTGGTTCTGTCCTTGAAAAGGCAGGAACAATGGAGCATCTGCTCGACCGCATACCTAACGTATCTGCACAAAATGGCAATATCAAGGTGTTTGGACGTGGCGAGCCTATAATATATATCAATGGACGACAGATGAGGGACAGAAGCGAACTCGACCGTTTGAGTTCGGACAACATCAAGTCGGTTGAAGTAATATCCAACCCAGGTGCTCGTTATGCTGCAAGCACTAAGGCTGTTATACGTATCACCACAAAGAAGATACAAGGCGATGGATTCGGATTTGACGCTACAACAGAAGGTTCGTACGACGAGAAAAAGAATATTGGAGGATATGGCAGGCTGAATATGTATTACCGTAAGAACGGATTGGAGCTTGGCGCTTACGCCTATGGCGCAAAACAATCATCGCCAGACGAGAAAGACTTGCAGCAAATGACATATCTCGACAAGATATGGAATCAGCAGGATAAAACACGTTGGAAGAACAAAACCGAGACTTTTAGTTCTCGCTTGAATGTCAGTTATCAGTTTGACGACAACAATTCGTTGGGAGCAAGCTTTAGTTTCTTACGCAATCCAAAGTTGATAACGGACGGAAAGACGGAAGGCTCTGTACTGAGAGATGAAGATCTGACTGAGACTAACACTTCTATCAGATCGGAGTTTGGGCAGAATAGCAACTTGTCAAGCAATATATATTATGTAGGTAAGGTAGGGAAATTGGGTATTGACTTCAATACTGACTGGTTTTGGTCTAAAGGAAACAATAAAAACAATATAGATGAGCATTATCAGGAGGTAAACTCTGAAATACAAAACCAACTTGTAAACAGTACCACTTCAAAGTACAACCGCCTGATAGCTTCCAAAATGGTGCTCTCTTATCCGCTTTTGGGTGGTGACTTGTCGGTAGGAGGCGAGTATTCGTTCACCAATCGTAACACCAATTACGCCATAATCCCCAAAACTCTTTCCGACAATGTAAGAGACCGCATTAAAGAGGGCATGTCTTCTGCGTTCGTTATCTATAGTCGTGACTTTGGCAAGCTGAACATGGAAGCTGGATTGCGATACGAAAATGTTGATTTCAAATATTATGACGATGGTAAGTATATGGCGGAGGAAAGCAAGAATTACGGCAATTGGTTTCCGTCTCTCAGCCTTTCGATGCCGTTTGGCAATGTACAGATGCAGCTGAGCTATGCAGCCGACATTGATCGTCCTAACTACTGGGTATTAAGAAGCGGTGTGCAATATAGCAATCATTATACATACGAAACCGGTAATCCGTTTCTTGTTTCAGAGATTTCAAGAGATATCAGTTACGACCTCGCCTATAAATGGTTGACTTTCAACTTGACTTATGAACATGTATCCGATCCGATTTATCAGACTGTAGAGATGTATAAGGACAATGCCACCATAGGATTGATGAGGATGATAAATGGCAAATCGTACAATAATGTGACTTCGTCGCTCACCTTGCAGCCCACCTTCGGCATCTGGCATCCTATGCTGTCAGCTATGGTTGAGAAGCAATGGTTCAAGTTGGAGACAAGGGACGGACATTATCTTAACAAACCTGTAGCTGAGCTAAAGCTCAACAACACCTTCGATACGAAATGGGCGATGTTCTCCGTTATGATGACTTACATCACAAAGGGATACGAGGAAAACCATTACATCTACAAGCCGATGTTCAACACCGACCTGTCTATATACAAGGGCTTTCTGAAGGACTGCCTGACTTTCCAGCTTTATGTCAACGACGTGTTTGGCACGAACGACAGTCACATCATAGGTAAATACGGCAAACTGAAGGAAACCATCTTCGATGAGTTCTCAACAAGTAAAATCTCATTGACAGTCCGCTATAAGTTCAATGTTACTCGAAGCAAGTATAAGGGTACAGGAGCAGGTCAAAGCCAGAAGGATAGAATGTAATTCTACGATGTTCTTTAAAATGAGAAAAATAACAATTATACATCAACATGACTCCATGCAATGCAGGTGTTCGGATAAGCTATATCCGAACACCGCCTACTATCTCCATAAAGGTTCATTTTCCCATCCTTGCAGAAATCCCATGGCATGCAAATCTAATTGTTCATCTATATTTATCGGTTGTTTGTCGTAGTTCATATACCCATATAAAAAGCGAAGTCCCACCGTGGTACGCATCGTTGAGAGGCGTGGTGGGATTTGTTGCTGCAAAAATACGTTTTTTTGTCGGAATCTCCAAATATGTTCTTAGAAAACTGCATTTCTGGGATTTAACACAAAAAGTTCTAATTGCCATAAAATTCTCATCGTAATTCATTGGATATTTAGAAAATTATCGTATCTATGTCCCCGAATTAAGGCATTCTTTGTATATTGCAAAATACAGAAACGAGCAGTAGTCCGCTCGTTTCCATATTGTTACCTATATAATATAGGCAAACGCCCAACTTCTTGATATTCAATCAAAGTCCAATTTAGAGCGAGTTATATTTATTAACTATCAGTTCTATAAGGATCTTGATTATATTCTCATTTTACGCCTTGTTGGCCAATGGCGCAGCCTGGGTATAGACTCTTGCGCCAAGCTCCTTGTCGAGCATGTATAGACCATAGCCGTTGTCCTTGATCATGCGAAGGTTGTCGATGATGTTCTGGGCGTTCTCCTCTTCCTCCACCTGCTCATCTACAAACCACTTGAGCATGCTCTGTGTGGCATAGTCATTCTCCTGGGTAGTGAGAGCGAAGAGGTTGTTGATGAGGGAGGTAACCTTCTGCTCGTGTGCCAAGGTTGACTCGAAGACATCCAATGGATTCTCCCATGTGGTAGGAACGGCATCTATAGCCTTCAATTCCACGTGACCGCCACGCTGGATGATGTAATTGAACATAATCTTGGCATGGTCTTGCTCCTCCTGAAACTGAACCTGGAACCAGTTACCCATACCAGGGTTGCCGTTGGCATGGCAATATGCCGCCATAGACAAATATAGGTAAGCTGACCACATCTCTGCATTAATCTGGGCGTTGAGCGCCTCTTCTACTTTCTTATTTAGCATGGTTTTCAAAATTTAAAGGGTTGGACTTTTTGTTTGTACCATATATGAAGAATGGCAATTCTATGCCTTTTCTTACATGCACATCGCAAAGTTACGGATTTTATTTGAAATGACAAAAAGTATTAGGAAAATTTTATTCCTGGAAGATTCAATCTCTGAAAGTATGGTTACTCAACTTTCGCGTGTACGAAAGTTGAGTTAATTATCTGTAATAAAACAATACCATAGAGTTGTAATCAAATAAAATCTTGTACTTTTGCGGACGAATATTCAGAATAGTTTATGAATAAAGAAAAAGACGATTTCTTCCTCCATTCCAACGAGGTGAATCATATCAACAGAGAAGATTACGACAAGATAGAATTATTGGTGAATGCAGCAAAGGCTTTTGCCCGCAGCACCTACCAGTGTGTCTATATCATCGACTATTTTCATCAGGACTTCATCTATGCATCAGACAACCTCG
>ERZ833608.502-NODE-502-length-32625-cov-24.906171_pt1 | contig 32625 bp, 20 predicted proteins | sample MGYA00519694_ERZ833608 | MGnify/ENA primary metagenome ERZ833608 (study PRJEB31850, sample SAMEA3708742) | human gut metagenome | biome: human gut; feature: human-associated habitat; material: faeces | place: China | collected 2014 ... | reverse complement strand
CGCACCATCTCCTTCAGCATATTGTTGGATTTATGCAGCACTTCTTCCAGATGCGTAGTGCTTTCCTGATAGATGGTCTGCGACACAAACGAGATGTACCGCACGCTGAGCCCGACTGCCAGCAAGACCAGCAGAAGGATAGCGGCAGCAGCAGGGAGCCACTTTTGCCGGGGATGGCAGCTCCGTTTTGGTTTACGCTTTTCGTCTGCCATTCCGCTCACCTCAGTGTCATATAGTTTTCAGGCTCTGCAAGCGCTGCGCTGCCGCCGGAAACGTGATCGCGCCATGTGTTTTTCACCCACGCGTCTCCGTCCTCAGACGTGCCGCTCTTGCTCGCAAGCAGCGCTTCCATCTGCTTTGACGTTGCCAGACAGGTCACAGTAATGGTGTCGTCATCCCGCAGCGGCTGCCCGTTGCGGGTGATACTGGTCAGGGTATAGCTGCCGTTATTCTCCTTTACCTCCACGGCAATACCGCTGACTATCGGCAGAGAACCACGATTGAAGGGCACAAAGCCGCCCTCGCAGCCTTCCACAAAGGCGCGGACAACTTCTTTCAACTCAGCACCGGTCATGGTGCGCTGGCGGGACATCAGGCCGTTGGGCATGATCATGGAAGCCGCCATCTTCTGGGTATAGTCTGCCTTCAGCACACTGCCGGTAAAGCTGTTTGCGGTGGCAAGCAGCACATCCGTGCCGTAAACGCCGCGCAGCGTGTTTGCCATAACCGAGAAGGCAGCGTTGCCGCCGTTTGCGTGGAACACGTTGGAATAGCTCTGCCCGCTGGTCAGCACGATTTTGTCATCGGCAGGCGCTTCCTCGGCAAGCAGCTGGGCATTGAATGCCTGATACGCCTGCTGTGCCGTGTACTCGCCCGCGATCATTTTGGAGACCACATCCTTGGAAATGGCAAAGAAATCGTTGGAAGCGATGCGGATATACATGTGGTTTTCTTCCACCACATCGCGCACATCCTTCATGTAATCGGTCAGGCGCAGGGGGACGTTCTGGCTGTAGCTCAGCACGTCCTGCCCGTCAGCAACGACACGGTTCTGCGCCTCCTCAGAGAGCATGACGTTCAGCACCTTCATAGCTTTTTCGCGGCGTTCGGTGTCCTGCTCTAAGTCACGGTTCAGAGCAATTTGGAAATACGGGGTGGTCATGATCCACTTTTCGCCGTTCTGACTGAAGAAGGGCATAAAAATCGTGTCGATACCCTCGTCCTGAAACCTCTTGACCCCGGCAGAGCTGCCAAAGTACATGGCAACCTCCCCGTTCCGGAACAGATCCATCACGGGATCGTAAGTCTGTGCAAGGTCGTCTGCTGTGAGGTGCGTATCCTGAATGAACTGATCCATCCGCTCAAAGGCACCCGGCCACACGGCATCGTCCAGACCCACCCGCGCGGTGCTGGCGGGGTCGCTGTAAGCGGTGCGCCACTTACGCCCCTCCGTCGTGGTAAGCTCGGCAGCGGAAAGCCCCTGCAGCGTTTCCATGCAGGTGTAGTCGTAGGTATAATCGGCGGTAAAGCCGCGGATGCCCACCTTTTCAAACGCCTGACAGGCCGAAACGAAGCTCTCGTAATCGGTGGGCAGAGGAATATCGTACTGCTCAAAAAGGCCGCGGTTGACCACAAAGCCGTGGGCATCCGCGCAGACCGGAAGCCAGTTCACGCTGCCGTCCTCGTTTTTGAAGCTGTTGAGGTAGGTGTTGTACACAGCGCCCGCCTCGTTGGTCAAGGCAAGGTTCATCAGGCTGTCCTTCAAGGGAGCCGCATCGTGCAGCGAGAAGCGGCAGCTGGTGATAATATCCGGCAGACCGCCGTTCTCCTCCAAAAACTTGTAAAAATCCAGATCGTTGTTTCCCACGATGAATTCAATATTTACATCCGGCAGCTGGGACTGGATATAAGGCGCATAGGTCTCGTACAGGCTTGTACTCCACAGATACACCTGAATGGTCTGAGCATCCTCCTGCTTTTTCACATTTTCGGCGGTTTTTGTTCCGCAGCCGGTCAGCAGGGAGACCGCCATCACCAGTGCCATAAGCACGGAAAACATGCGGTGCAATGTTCTTTTGTTCATCAAATCGTTCTCCTCACAACTCTTGGGCAGCTGCCGTTCTGCGATCCCGAATACCACAAAAAGGCATCGATACAGCATGACAGAGATATAGGAATATTTTACCACCGCCATGATGGATTTTCAATAAAATTTCATATATTGATACTGCTTATGTTCTATGATTATCCCTTGACAAAAAGGCAGCTTTGGCCGGTTGGGTTATTTTGCTCCCCGTGGCCCGAGCAGGCCCTGCGGGCCAACATCCACTGCCAGATCTCGCTGGCTCTCAACCGCATCTACACCGAGTGGTACCCCAGCAAGGGCTACAGTTTCAACATCACCAACTCCACCAGCTACGACCAATACTATGTCCATGGCCGGACGGTGTTCGACGTCATGGTGCGGCTGACGGACGACATCTTCAACACCTATATCCGCAAGACCGGCACCGTGAACCCCTACTACGCCGAGTACTGCGACGGAAAATCCGTCACCTGCCCCGGCCTCAAGCAGTGGGGGACGGTCACGCTGGCCAATCAGGGCCGCAATGCACTGAGCATCCTCAAATACTACTATGGCAACAACATCGAGATCATCCGCACCAACAACATCCAGTCCATCCCCCAGAGCTACCCCGGAAGCCCTCTGCGGCAGGGCAGCACCGGAGCGGCGGTGTTCACCCTGCAGCGGCAGCTCAACCGCATCACCAAAGACTATCCCTTCCTCGGCCTGCTGACGGTGGACGGCATTTTCGGCCGCAAGATGACCGAGACGGTCAAAAAGTTCCAGAGGCAGTTCAACCTCACCGCCGACGGCGTGGTGGGCCGCAGCACCTGGTATAAGATCAGCTATATCTATGTCTCGGTGAAGGACCTCGCCGAGCTGACCAGTGAAGGCGAGACATTCAGCGGCACCCTCCCGGACGGCTCATGGAACCTCGGCAGCAGCGTCCTCAAACAGGGCTCCACCGGCAGTGAGGTAGAGCAGATGCAGTTCTGGCTGAGTACGCTGGCTCAGTATGAGAGCAGCATCCCCTCTGTCACGGTGGACGGCGTCTACGGCAGCGGCACAGCGGCGGCTGTTCGGGCGTTCCAGCGGCGCTACGGCCTGACGGTGGACGGCATCGTGGGCCGCACCACATGGACCGAACTGTACGACCAGTTCCGCAGCATCCAGTCCGACAACGGCACCCCCAACGCCTACCCCGGCACTGCCCTGCGCCAGGGCAGCAGCGGCCAGAACGTCCGGCTGGTGCAGTTCTGGCTGAAGATCGCACGGACGGTCTATTCCAGTCTCAACAATGTCACCGTGGACGGCATCTTCGGCTCGTCTACCGCAGCGGCTGTGCGGCGGTTCCAGACCTACTTCGGCCTCACCAGCGACGGCGTCGTGGGCCGGACGACATGGAACAAGCTCTACGAAGTCTACAACGACATCGCCAACCGCCTGCTTTCGCCCAGCCTGCGGCCCGGCGAGTACCCGGGCGTGCTGCGCAATGGCTCCACCGGCACCGCCGTCCGAGAGCTGCAATTCTACCTCTACCTCATGAGCGCCTACCAGAGCAGCATCCCCTCTGTCTCCATCGATGGCCGTTTCGGCGCGGCCACTGAGGCCGCCGTGCGGGCCTACCAGCGGTTCGCCGGGCTGACGGTAGACGGCATCGTAGGACGGAAGACATGGGATTCGCTCTACGGCAAAGCGTCGGCCCTCCGCTCGTCCGGGCCGGTGGTCACCCTCAAGCGTCTCCCCTACCCCGGCACGCCGCTCACCGTCGGCACCGACAGCAGCGCCGTGCTCTACTACACCCTGCTTTTGCAGCGCATCGCCTACTACTACGACAGTGTAGCGTCCCCCGCGCTTTCCAGACAGTACACACAGGAGACCGCGGACGCCACCGCCAGCGCGCAGGAGCTTCTGGGCCTGCCCGCCACCGGCGTGGCAGACGCCGAAACGTGGACAGCAGTGGAAGCCCTGAGCTTACAGCTGGCAGCCTTCACCCCCAACCCCGACCGGCATCCCGAGCAGGGGCCGGACTACCCGGACCGGGCCATGAAGGAGGGCAGCGCAGGGCCTGACGTCAGCCTCATCGAGGGCTGGCTCAATGACCGCTCCCAGCTCTACTGCGAGGAGGACTACGTCGCCGACAACGCTGTCTTCGGCCCGGAGGATACCGCCGCTGTGAAGGAGACGCAGCAGCGGGCGGGCCTTGAGCCAAACGGCGTCGTGGACCGGCCCACCTGGGCCGCACTCCGCGCCCAGAGCCATACTGCCTGCGACAACTGCACCGAGGAGGGATGAGAGATGGCACGCTTACTGGTCTATGACGCCTACGAGAACAAAGTCTACACCTATTCGAACCTGCGCGAGAACGACCCCATGCCCTACAGCACCGGCAGGACTCTGACCGTGCGGGAGTTCCGGGGCAAATCGAACAGCCCGGTGCTCTGGACGACCATCGCGGCAATGGAAGCGTGGAACCTCACCCGCCGCAAATACGGCAGGGGCATCCCGGTGGGATACGCCTTCCGCCGCATCTGGGAGGGAGGCCACGGCACCCGCAGCCAACACTATGCCGGCGTGGCCTTCGATGTGGGGCAGAGTCTCAGCCAGACCCAGCGCACCGCCATCTACAACGCTGCCCGCTCCACCGGAGCGTGGGGCTATGTCGAGCCGCTGAGCCAGACCCCCACCTGGGTCCACTTCGACCGGCGCTACGGCACGCCTGCCTGCAGAGGCACCACGGCAGGCTACCCCACCCTCCGCCGGGGCAGCCGGGGCTGCTACGTCATGATCCTCCAGGACGCCCTCTCGACGCTGGGCTACCAGACCGGGAACCGCATCGACGGCATCTTCGGCAGCCGGACGGAAGAAGCCCTCAAGGGCTACCAGCGGCGCACCAGTCTGCGCGTCGACGGCGTCTGCGGCTGCAACAGCTGGAAAAAGATCTCCACCGCCGTGCTGGGCGTGGGGCGAACCAAGACGACGATCGATTGATTTTATATATTATATAATAGTAGTGTAAAATAAAAAGGCGGCTGCAAAGTACAACCTCTCAGTCTCGCTATCGCTCGACAGCTCCCCTAGTAGGGGAGCCTCTGGCGAAGAGATGGGGCTTTCCGCCATGCCAAAGCCTCCCCTCGATAGGGGAGGTGGCACGGCAAAGCCGTGACGGAGAGGTTGCTTGCAGCGGCCTCTTATTTTTTATCATTCAATCGTCCAGCAAAACATCCTCGCTGAGCACCTGTCCGATGGGCTTTGCAATGCACAGATCGGCCTCGGCGTCCGCATTGGTGGGCTGCATATTGATGACCACGAGGTGGTCGCCCCGGAAGTACCGGATGAGCCCCGCCGCCGGGTAGACCACAAGGCTGGTACCGCCGATGATGAGGGTATCAGCGCGGCGGATGGCCGAGACGGCCCCGGACAATACCTGCTCATCCAGCCCCTCTTCGTAGAGGACGACGTCCGGCTTGATGATACCGCCGCATTTGGGGCAGCGCGGCACACCGGTGCTGTTGGCGATAAAGTCCACATCGTAGAACGCGCCGCACTTGACGCAGTAGTTGCGCAGGGTGCTGCCGTGGAGCTCGTACACCGTTCTGGAGCCTGCCGCCTGATGGAGGCCGTCGATGTTCTGGGTGATGACGGCTTTCAGCTTGCCCTCCCGCTCGAGCTTCGCCAGACGCAGATGCGCCGCGTTGGGCTTTGCTCCCTTGACGATGAGCTTATCGCGGTAGAAGCGGTAGAACTCCTCGGGGCGCTCTTCCCAGAAGGTGTGACTCAAGATCGTCTCGGGCGGGTAATCGTATTTCTGATGGTAGAGGCCGTCCACACTGCGGAAGTCCGGGATGCCGCTCTCGGTGGACACGCCCGCACCACCAAAAAAGACGATGTTCTGGCTCTGCGAAATGATTTTTTCCAACTTTTCAACCATATTCAACACCTCTTTTGTATCTATCGACGGAAATCAGTGCAAAATTTTATGGATTCTGCATTTTGTTTTTCACATTTCAACGGTCATTTTCCGCAAACATCTGCCCCAGATGTACGAAAATATCCTGCGGGAGCATCCCGTACTCGCCTTTTTGGCGGGCGGCACGGTCAGCGGCGGCACCGTGGAGCCAGACCGCACAGGCGGCGGCTTCGCAGGCGGACAGACCGCAGGCCAGCAGGGCCGACGTCATACCGGCCAGCACATCGCCGCTCCCGCCCCGGGCAAGACCGGGATTGCCGGTGGGGTTGACGCAGACGCGGCCATCCGGGGCGGCGACCACGGTCCGCGCCCCTTTCAGCACCACCACCGCATTCCACTGAGCGGCATACCGCCGGGCGACGCCCTCCCGGTCGGCCTGAACGGCCTCCACCGAAAGCCCCGTCAGCCGGGACATCTCCCCCGGGTGGGGCGTCAAGATCAGCTCTTTGGCCGGGCGCGGCAGTTCCTCACCCGCGTTCATGAGGCTGGCGGCGGCGTTGAGGCCATCGGCGTCCAGCACCGCACTGCCCGAAAAGCCGGTGAGCAGCTTCTTCACCAGCATCCGCGTCTCGGTGGCGCGGGCCGTGCTCTGGGCAAGATAGCCCAGTCCCGGCCCGATGAGCAGGACGGTGGCCTTCTGCCGGAGGATGCGGGGGATGCTTTTGGGGGAGATGCCCCCTTCTGCCCCCGGCTCACAGGGGCAGAGACAGCATTCCGGCAGGCGTGCCGACACCGCCGCCAACACCGGCTCGACGCTTGCCAGTGTGACGATGCCCGCGCCGGTGCGCAGGGCGCCCTCGACGGTCAGCGCCGCCGCACCGCGGTAGCAGGCGCTTCCCGCCACAGCCAGCACCGCGCCAAAGCTGCCCTTGTTGCTCTCCATCGGTCGTTTTGGAATATGTGACCAGACAGATCCAGCCGTAATTTCGGGTGTCATGTTCACGCCTCCCCCTGAATGCAGCGCCTTATCTCTTTTTCCACGTCCTGCACCTCTTCGTGGAACATCCGGGCCGAGACGCGGAGTGCGCCGTGGCCCAGAATGATGACCTGTTCCATGCCGTCGGAGGTCGCCACCCGGACCCGGCGGTTTTTGCCGATCTCGTGGGTGACGCGCTCGATGAACATATCCGCCGTCTCGGCCTCTTTGGTGTAGACGACGTGGATGTTGTGGTACTGCTCGATGCTGCCGGGACTGCCCGGCACACGGTAGGCATCGAACACGAGGATGAGGACGCACTTTTTGAAGCCCTGATAGTTGCAGAGAATGTCCATCAGCCGGTGGCGGGCGGCGTCGAGGCTCTCCTTGGAGAGGGCGTTCAGCTCGTCCCACGCAAAGATGATGTTGTAGCCGTCCACCAGCAGATATTCGGGGGCGATCTCCCACTGCTCGGCGGCGAAATCGGGCCGTTCCCGCTTCTGCACCGGGCGGAACGCCGCCAGCGGGTCCCGCTTGATGGGGCCGTAGGTGCGCTCAAAAATTTTCAGCAGTTCGGCGTCCTCTTCCAGCGTAGCGCGGTAAGCCGCCATCCGGCGGGGACGGGCCGCTGTTTCTTCTGCTGTCGGGGCGGTGTGGCCCCAGCCGCTGTCCACGTGCATGTGGCTGCGCACCTGCTCCCACGGCACCACAAAGCCCGCGCCGTGGGAGCAGAACACCGAGTCGGCGGGGTTGTCCAGGTCGTGTTCCGGCTCATAGCCCACTGCCTCGATGACCTCCGCTGCGTTGTGGCAGGGGCGGTAGCCGTCCAGCGTCAGGTTCAGGTGTCCCCTGCCCCGGGTGTAGCTCACCACCTCCATGGGGTAGCTGCGCATGGCAGCCACCGGTGCAAAACCGGTGAGGGCGGCGGTCTGGCCGTCGGGGGCGGTCTCGGGCGGGTCAAAGCTGCCCTCCATCCGCTGGACGTCGCTCATGGCGCGGCCAATGTTCTCCGCAGGCACTTCCAGCCGGAAGGAATACCACGGCTCGAGGAGCTGGGTCTTTTTGATCTGGTCTGCCATCATCAGGCCCTGCCGCACGGCGCGGTAGGTGGCCTGCCGGAAGTCGCCGCCCTCGGTATGCTTGAGATGGGCGCGGCCCGCGATGAGGGTAATCTTCATATCCGTCAGCGGCGCGCCGATGAGGACGCCGAGGTGCTGCTTTTCTTCCAGATGGGTCAGCACGAGGCGCTGCCAGTTTTTGTCCAGCTCTTCCTCCCGGCAGTCGGCGGCAAACTGCATCCCGCTGCCCCGGGGCAGCGGCTCGAGCTTCAGATGCACCTCGGCATAGTGGCGCAGAGGCTCATAATGGCCCACGCCCTCGATGGCCTCGGTGATGGTTTCCTTATATAATATGCCGCCGGAGTCGAACTCCACGTCCAGCCCGTACCGCTCGGCAAGCAGGCTCTTGAGCACCTCGAGCTGAATCTCGCCCATGAGCTGGACGTGTATCTCGCCCAGCGTCTCGTTCCAGACGACATGGAGCTGAGGTTCTTCCTCTTCCAGACGGTGGAGCTTGCCCAATGCGGCATGAACGTCCGCGCCCTCGGGCAGACATACCCGATAGCTCAGGACAGGTTCCAGCACCGGGAGGTCACTGTCCCGCTCGGCCCCGAGGCCGGTGCCGGGCTTCGCCCGGGTCAGTCCGGTGACGGCGCAGACCTGTCCCGGCCTGATGGCCTCTGCCAGCGTATATTTTGCGCCGGAGTAAAGCCGCAGCTGGTTGGCCTTTTCGGCCCAGGGCTCGCCGTCCGCCTCGCCGGTGAGCTGGGCTTTGACTTTCAGCTCACCGCCGGTGACGCGCAGCCAGGTCAGCCGCTCGCCCCGCTCATCCTGCGAGACTTTGAACACCCGCGCACCGAAAGCTTCCAGCGCCGGGGCGGCGCGGGTGTATTCGTCGAGGCCGGCCAGCAGCTCGTCCACACCCTGCAGTCCGCCGGCATTCTCCCTCTGCAGGGCCACGCCAAACCAGCAGGGAAAGACGTGCCGCCGGGCGACGGCCGGGATGATGTCCTCCGCCGTCAGGCTGCCCGCGTCCAGCATCTTTTCCATTAGGCGCTCGTCGCAGAGGGCCAGTGCCTCGTCCCGTTCGGTCTGCTCTGCGCTGAAATCCACGAATCCGTCGCCCAGACGGTGGGAAAGCTGGCTCAGCAGCGCCTCTTTGCCCGGGCCGGGCAGGTCCATTTTATTGATGAACACGAAGGTCGGGATATGATACCGCCGCAGCAGACGCCAGAGCGTCTCGGTATGGCTCTGGACGCCGTCGGTGCCGCTGATGACCAGCACTGCGTAGTCAAGCACCTGCAACGTGCGCTCCGTCTCGGTGGAAAAGTCCACATGGCCGGGGGTGTCCAGCAGGGTGATATTCGTACTTCCCGTTTTCAGCAGGGCCTGCTTGGAAAAGATGGTGATCCCACGCGCCTTTTCCAGCGTGTCGGTGTCGAGAAAGGCATCTTTGTTATCCACCCGGCCCAGCTTGCGGATGCTGCCCGCGCGGTAGAGCATTGCCTCGGAGAGGGTGGTCTTGCCGGAGTCTACATGGGCAAGGATGCCCACCACCAGCTGTTTTTCGCTTTTTTCTGCCATGTCCGCTGCCCTCACACTGCGCCTGCGATGAGTCCGATGATGAGCAGCGCTCCGCCCAGGAGCAGATTCGAGAGCATGCTGCAATAGGTGCGCTCTTCGGGTTCCAGCTCCTCGAAGGAGACGATGCGTTCATCGGCAAAGTCCACGATGGACTTGGTGGAGTGGAACTTCTTCTTTTTGCCCATATCCTTAAACTCTTCGCCCAGATGATGGATGGTCACACCGTCCAGACGGAGGTAGTTCACCCACGCCCACGCCAGCAGCACGACGCCCAGCAGCAGAGCCGGGGCCTGCCACATGGTAAACGTGCCGTCGCTGACGTAGCGGTCCCACAGCAGCATCAGCACAGCCACCACCGACACCCGGGTGACGGATTTATACAAAATGGGGCGGAACATATATTTTTGATACATCGAAACCAGTTTTTTCATCCAAGGACGCTCCTTTTATAGAAGTAACATTCTTTTTTATTGTAGCATGATTTTATGAAAAAAGATAGCCGCTTTGCGTTTTCCAACTTTCGTTGTATCCATTTGTCATCTTGTAAAGGTACGACTTCTTTTCATTCTTTACCGTTTTTTTGCCGTCATTTTTCAGAAAAAAGCATCCGTTACCATTTTGTTTCTATTTCAGCGCTGTATGTCATTGACTTCTTTTGCCCACAATGTTAGAATACGAAAGGTGCGGTCCCGGGCGCTTTGTGCGTTTTTGGCACCCGGAGCGCGCCGTTTTTTGCATTTAGGATAGGAAAAAAGGAAAACAATATCTCGGAGGAGCATATCTCAATGAACATCGATTTTGAGTCCCGCAACATCACCCGCCGCAGCTTCCTGAAGGGCGCCGGCGTCGTGGGTGCCGCCGGCCTGCTGTCCGCCTGCGGCGGCAGCAAGTCCAACAACTCCGGCAGCACGGCTGCTTCCGGCGCACAGGCCCCCAACTCCACCGGTGCCACCCCCCTCAAGGAGTACATCTCCTGGGAGTCTGCCAACCGTGAGATCGAGAGCTGGAACATGCTGTACAGCCAGACCCTCACCGACGCCAACGTCGTCACCAACCTGTGGGACGGCCTGATGAGCTTCGACTGCTACGGCAAGCTGGTACCCGCCATCGCCACCAGCTGGGAGGCCAACGAGGACTCCACCGTCTGGACCTTCCACCTGCGCGACGATGTGGACTGGGTGGACTGCAACGGCGAGGTGAAGGAGCACATCACCGCCACCGATTTTCTGGTCGGTCTGGAGTGGGTGCTGAACGCCTCCAAGAACGAGGCCAACAACACCTCCATGCCCACCCTGTACATCGTGGGCGCTGAGGAGTACTACGAGAAGACCAAGGATATGGGCGCTGCCGCCGCCGACCTGCGCTATCAGGATATGCTGGACGCAGGCGTGGGCATCGAGGCTCCCGACGACTACACTCTGGTGTTCACCTGCAAGCACTCCTGCCCCTACTTTGATACCGTGGCCTCCTACACCAGCTTCTACCCCGCCTCTCAGGTGCTGATCGACGAGCTGGGCATCGAGACCTTCCGTGGCTGCGACAACACCAACATGTGGTACTGCGGCCCCTATATCGTCGAAGAGTATATCCAGGGCAACACCAAGAGCTATATCCCCAACCCCCACTACTACAATGCTGCCAACGTCAGCCGCTTCGAGCGTCTGACCGTGACCATGATCTCCGATCAGGCCATCGCATTCCAGCTCTACCAGAACCGTGAGCTGGACGAGATGGACCTGAACGAGAGCACCATCACCACCATCACCTCCGACCCCAACAACGAGTACAACAGCCAGCTCTGTGAGAAGCGCGCCCGCCCCACTGCCTACGCCATGCACTTCAACTACCAGAAGAACAACGCCGACGGCACCCCCGATGTGAACTGGAACAAGGCCATCGCCAACACCGCTTTCCGTCAGTGCTTCTACCGCGGCCTGAACCTGAAGGCATGGTTCTCCCGCTACAACAAGATCAATCCCCTGAAGTGCGAGAACGACTACTACACCATGAAGGGCCTGTGCTACAACACGCAGGGCGTTGAGTACACCACTCTGGTGGCCAAGGAGATGGGCTTCGACGCTGAGAAGTACGATGGCGAGACCATGATCCGCCTGCGTGCCAACGGCGGCGACATCTCTGCCCTGAAGAAGCAGGCCATGGAGGAGCTGAGCGCCATCGGCGTCACCTTCCCCGTCAAGGCTACCTACTTCATCATCGCCAGCAGCACCTCTGCACTGGACAACGCCACCATCCTGAAGCAGTGCTTCTCCGACAGCTTCGGCGACGACTTCATCAAGCTGGACGTCCAGACCTACGTTTCCAGCCTGACGCAGGAGGTCCGCACTCCTCAGCTCCAGAGCTTTGTCATCAACGGCTGGAGCGCCGACTTCGGCGATCCCGTCAACTTCCTGGGTCAGGAGATCCTCCACGACGACAATGCTTTCTACTCCCACTACTACTCCAACATCGCCCGGGTGGCTGAGGCTCCTGCCGACTACCAGAAGGACCTGATGGATGCTTTCGAGCAGTACACCGATCTGGTCAATGCCGCCAACGCCATCGTCAACGACACCGACGCCCGCTACGAGGCCTTCGCCAAGGCTGAGGCCTATATGCTGGAGAATGTGCTGGTCAGCCCCACCTACTACGACATCGCATGGTCCCTGACCCACGCCAACGAGTACAGCAAGATCAACGCCATGTACGGCAGCTGCAACTACAAGGCCGTCAACTGGGAGACTTCCGAGGAAGCCTACACCACCGTCCAGTACGAGCAGTTTGCCAAGGCTTTCGACGCTGCCACTCAGGGCTAAGCAGACGCAAAAGTCATTCCATTTCAGTTAGCACATGAAATCTTTTCATTTTTATGTGTTTGCTGAATCAATAAGATTCAATCTGTACCAGAGTGGTTTTTCTTGACTTCCCGCCTGCGGGATGATAGAATATCTGCAATCGATACGGGTTCTGCAATGGCGCAGAAACAGATCAATAAAATCTGTCTCTGCGCCCTTTTTGTATCTTTTTTTACCTTGTGGGAAGGTAAAATAGTATGGACAGGATAGGGATTTTGGAAACGCAGAGCCGTACCAATCATTACAGGAGGGAAAGAATATGTACCACGATTTTGAGTCTCACACCATCACCCGCCGCAGCTTCCTTAAGGGTGCCGGCGCTGTTGGCGCAGCCGGTCTGCTGGCTGCCTGCGGCGGCTCTTCTTCCAGCACCGCAGCCAGTGCTTCGTCGGCTTCTTCCGGTGCAGCTGCTTCCAGCAAGGGCCTGAGCGAGCTGTTTACTTACGAGACTTCCGGCCGTGAGATCGAGAGCTGGAATATGCTCTACAGCCAGCAGGCCATCGACTTCAACGTGACGACCAACATCATCGACGGTCTTATCAGCTTCGACAACTATGGCAAGCCTGTGCCGGCTCTGGCTAAGAGCTGGGAGCACAACGAGGACTCCACTGTCTGGACCTTCCACCTCCGTGACGACGTGGACTGGGTGGACATGAACGGTGAGGTGCAGGACCACCTGACCAGCAAAGACTTCCTCGTGGGCTTCGAGTGGGTGCTGAACGCAAAGAAGAATCAGGCCGCCAACACCTCCATGCCCTCCACCACCGTCGTGGGCGCAGCCGATTACTACGACAAGACTTATGGAATGGATGACGCCGCAGGCGAAGCCCTTACTTACGAGGATATGCTGGCCGCAGGCGTCGGCATCGACGCACCGGATGATTACACCATCGTCTACACCTGTATAAATCCCTGCCCCTACTTCGACACCGTGGCTTCCTACGTCTGCTGCTATCCGGCACCTCCGGCTCTGGTGGAAAAGCTGGGCGTCGAGGGCTTCCGCGGCGTGGACTACACCCAGCAGTGGTGCTGCGGCCCCTACCTCATCGAGGAATTTGTGGCCGACAACTCCAAGCGCTTCATCCCGAACCCTCATTATTATGCGGCAGACGAGTGCAGCCGCTTCGAGCGCGTGTCTCTGAGCATGATCACCGACCTGACCGTGGGCTACCAGCTGTATCAGAACCGTGAGCTGGACGAACTGGAGCTGAGCGAGAGCACCCTGACCACCATCACTTCCGACACTTCCAACGCCTACAACGACCAGCTCTGTGAGAAGCGCCCCACCAAGTACGCCTACGACTTCCATTTCAACTTCTACTGCCTCAACTCCGACGGCACCCCCAACGAGAACTGGAATAAGGCCGTGGCCAATCGGGCATTCCGCCGCTGCTTCCAGGAGGGCCTGAACCTCATTCCCTACTACGCACGCTTCAACAAGATCAACCCCCTCAAGTGTGAGAACAACTACTACACCATGAAGGGCGTCTGCTACAACTCCAAAGGCACCGATTATGTTGATCTGGTGGCCAAGGAGCTGGGCATCGACGGCGAGAAGTATGACGGCGAGACCATGGTCCATCTGCGCAAGTCCACCGCCGACTCCATCGCCGCCCTCAAGAAGCAGGCCATGGATGAGCTGACCGCCATCGGCGTCACCTTCCCGGTCAAGGCGCCCTTCTTCTTCGTGGCCGGCGACACCGTGGCTCAGGACAACGCCACTGTTCTGAAGCAGTGCTTCACCGACAGCTTCGGCGACGACTTCATCCAGCTGGAGCTCGGCACCTACGTTTCCAGCCTTGCAAAGGAAGTCCGCATCCCCAAGCTCCACGGCTTCGTCATCAACGGCTGGGGCGCAGACTTCGGCGACCCCGTCAACTTTGTGGGTCAGGAGATCCTGCACGACTCCAACGCCTACTACGCCGTCAACTACTCCAACATCCAGCTGGTGGCGGAGGATCCCGCCGATTACCAGAAGGAGCTGGTAGACGAGTTTGAACAGTTCACCGACCTGGTCAACGCCGCCAACGCCATCGTGGACGACACCGACGCCCGCTACGAGGCTTTCGCAAAGGCCGAGGCCTACATGATCAACAACTCGCTGGCTGTCCCCTGCTACTACGATGTCCGCTGGTGCCTGACCCACGTCAACGAGTACACCAAGATCAACGCCATGTTCGGCCCCTGCAACTTCAAGTACGTCAACTGGGAGACCAGCGAGGACGCCTACACCACCGCTCAGTACGAGGAATTTGCCAAGGCTTTCGACGCCGCAAAATCTTAACTTTTTCTTAAATCTTTTCCGCCGGGAGTTCCTGCTTCCGGCCCGTGATCCACACACGGGAGCTGTTCTTAGCCCAAGAACAGCTCCCGTTGTTTTGTTTTTGGGCCTGTTTATCTTATTTTCGTCACTCTTCACCACAGTAAAGTAAATTTATTTCATCTCTATGCAGAGTACAACTTTCTTTTGAAAGAAAAGGCATTTCACATTCCATTGACAACTATTTATTTCGATGGTACAATATATGTCGTGTTAAGGATTTTACGGGAGGAGCACAGGCGCAGACAGAGGGGTCTGTTTCTGCGCTCTTTTGTATTCTCTGGTAATACAGAGGGGCAGATAATCTCGTAGGAGTGGGAAATCGGCAGGGCAAGGTACCCTGCGCCATAGAGCCGAGACACGAAAGAATAATTGGGAGGAAAACACAATGAACGCAAATTTTGAGTCTCATTCCATCAGCCGCCGCAGCTTCCTCAAGGCTTCCGGCATCGTGGGCGCTGCAAGCATCCTGGCCGCTTGCGGTGGTTCTTCCAGCAGCACTGCTGCCAGCACCTCCGGTGCTGCCTCCGGCGCAGCCGCACCCGCAGCCGACGCCATCACCGATTACGTCTCCTTCGAGACCTCTAAACGTGAGCTGGAGACCTGGAACTTCCTGTACAGCCAGTCCGCTTCCGACCTGAACGTCATCACCAACTGCTGGGACGGCCTGCTGAGCTTCGACTGCTACGGCAAGGCAGCCCCCGCCATCGCATCCAGCTGGGAGCACAACGACGACTCCACCGTCTGGACCTTCCACCTGCGCGACGATGTCGATTGGTGCGACGTCAACGGCGAGGTCAAGTCTCACCTGACCTCCAAGGACTTCCTCGTGGGTCTTGAGTGGGTCCTGAACGCCCTCAAGAACGAGGCCTTCAACACCTCCATGCCCTCTGAGACCGTCGTGGGCGCTGCTGAGTACTACGACATGACCAAGGACAAGGGCGACGCTGCCGCTGACATGACCTATGAGGATATGCTGGCTGCCGGTGTCGGCGTCGAGGCACCGGACGACTACACTCTGGTCTTTACCTGCAAGAACCCCTGCCCCTACTTCGACACCGTCGCTGCCTACAACAGCTTCTACCCCGCCTCTGAGGACCTCATCAAGGAGCTGGGCATCGATGGCTTCCGTGCCTGCGATTACTCCACCATGTGGTACAATGGTCCGTACCTCATCGAGGAGTATATCCAGCAGAACACCAAGAGCTTCATCCCCAACCCCAACTACTACGCCGCAAACGACTGCACCCGTTTCGAGCATCACACCATCACCATGATCCCCGACCTGTCCATGGGCCTGCAGCTGTACGAGAACGGCGAGGTCGATAACATCGACCTGACCGAGTCCAACCTGACCACCATCACCTCCGACCCCAACAACAAGCACAACAAGTTCCTGTGCGAGAAGCGCCCCACCAAGTTCAGCTTCCAGATGCACCTGAACTTCCAGCGCAAGGATGAGAACGGCAATCTGGACGAGAACTGGAACAAGGCTGTTTCCAACCGCGCGTTCCGTCAGTGCTTCTACAAGGGCATCAACTTCACCAACTACTACGCCCGCACCAACAAGATCAACCCCCTGAAGTGCGAGAACGACTACTACACCATGCCCGGTGTCTGCTACAACACCAAGGGTGAGGAGTACACCACTCTGGTCGCCAAGGAGATGGGCTTCGACAGTCAGGCTTACGACGGCAAGACCATGATCCGCCTCCGCGACAACGGCGGCGACATCGCTGACCTGAAGAAGCAGGCCATGGAAGAGCTGAGCGCTATCGGCGTCACCTTCCCCGTCCACTGCTACCACTACATCAAGAGCGGCGACACCACTGCTCTGGATACCGCCACCGTTCTGAAGCAGTGCTTCTCCGAGAGCCTGGGCGATGACTTCGTCGTTCTGGACATCGGCACCTACGTCTCTTCTCTTTATAAGGAAGTCCGTAACGTCCAGCTGCACTCCATCCTGCAGAACGGCTGGGGCGCTGACTTCGGCGACCCCGTCAACTTCCTGGGTCAGGAAGTCCTGAGCGACGACAACGCTTACTACGCTCAGACCACCTCCTGGATCGCAGCCGTTGAGAAGGACCCGAAGGACTACCAGAAGGAGCTGCTGGCAGATTATCAGGAGTTCACCGATCTGGTCACTGAGGCAAAGGCCATCGTCACCGATACCGATGCACGCTATGCCGCATTCGCAAAGGCTGAGGCTTCCATGCTGAACAACGCACTGTGCATCCCCTGCCTGTACGAGGTGCTCTGGTGCCTGACCCACGTCAACGAGTACACCAAGATCAACGCCATGTACGGTCCCTGCAACTACAAGGCCGTCAACTGGGAGACCCGTCAGGGCGACGGCTACACCACCGAGGAGTACGAGGCTTTCTCCGCTGCTTTCAATGCAGCAACCAAAGCCTGATGATTATTTTATAAAGGTTTGGTTATCATGTTAAAATACACCGTCAAGCGGCTGGCTCAGTCGCTCGTCACGATCTTATTGATCGCAACCATCGTCTTTCTGCTGATGCGCTGCCTGCCTACGGACTACTACTTCACGGAAGAACAGCTCATGAAGTTTACCGAAGAGCAGAAATACGCCGCGCTGGAAGCCGCCGGTCTGACCGACCCCATCGGCACCCAGCTGCTGCACTTCTACAACGACCTGCTCCATCTGGACTTCGGCACTTCCCGCCGCATCCAGAACGGTGCCTCCGTCGTGAAGGTCATCGGCAAAAAGTTCGGCGTCTCCATGCGCCTCGGCCTGATCTCCGCCGGCATCTCTCTGCTGGTGGGCATCATGCTGGGCATCCTGCAGACCGCCTTCAAGGACAAGGTCTTTGACTGGATCGGCACTGCCTACACCGTTTTCGTCAACGCTGTGCCTTCTCTGGTCTCCTATTCGCTGGTGCTGGTCTTCGGCTCCAAATACCTGGGTTTCCCCACGCTGTACTCCACCCGTAATGTCGGCCCGTCCAGCGTGCTGCCCATCGTCTGCCTGTCGCTGGCGTCTATCGCAGGCTACGCTCTGTGGACCCGCCGCTACATGGTGGACGAGCTGACCCGCGATTATATCAAGCTGGCCCGCGTCAAGGGCCTGAGCTCCAGCGAGATCATGTTCAAGCACGTGCTGCGCAACGCCATGGTCCCCATGGTGCAGTATATCCCCCAGTCCATCCTGCTGACGGTCGGCGGCTCTCTGCTGATGGAGCGGTTCTTCTCCGTTCCCGGCATGGGTCCCCTGCTGACCGACGCCATCCAGCGCTATGACCTGAACGTCGTCCAGACTCTGGTCATCCTCTACGCTGCACTGGGCATCGTGGGTGTTTTCCTGGGCGATGTGCTGATGATGCTGGTTGACCCGCGCATTACTCTGACCGGAAAGGAGGCCGCACGCTGATGGCTAAAGCATCTGATTTTGAGGGTAAGAAGCAGGACGAACTGTTCTACTTCGTCGATTACTCTCCGGAGGAAGCCGAGCGTGTCGGCTACTCCAACTACAGCTACTGGGGTTCTGTCGTCCAGAACTTCCTCAAGCACAAGGCTGCTGTCGTCTGCCTGATCCTGTTCCTGTTCCTCGTCATCTTCTCTTTCATCGCACTGGCCATCGGCAAGTACGATTATCAGACGCTGGTGTCGGATTCCTCTCTGGCCTTCCAGAAGCCCAACAGTGAATACTGGTTCGGCACCGACAACCTTGGCCGCGACTACTGGTGTCAGGTGTGGTACGCCACTCAGGTGTCCATCCGTCTGGCCCTCATCGTTGCCGTGGGCGAGAGCATCCTCGGCGTCATCATCGGCCTGATCTGGGGCTATGTCCGTAAGCTGGACCGCTTCTTCACCGAGCTGTACAACCTCATCGACAACGTGCCTTACATCATCTACATGACCCTGATCGCACTGGTCGTCGGCCAGAGCTTCACCATCATGGCCGTCTCGATGATCGCCATCGGCTGGCTGGTCATGGCCCGCCGCGTCCGCAACATGGTGTTCATGTTCCGTGACCGCGAGTACAACCTCGCGTCCCGCTGCCTTGGCACCCCGCTGTGGCGCGTTCTGACCAAGAACATCCTGCCCTATCTGGTCTCCGTCATCATCCTGCGCATGGCGCTGAGCATCCCCGCCACCATCAACCTCGAGTCTACCCTGTCCTATCTGGGCATCGGTCTGGGCATCGAGACTCCGTCTCTGGGCCTCATCCTGAGCAAGGTGCGCGGCTTCTTCCTCGATTATCCTTACCTGCTGGTCTTCCCCGCATCCATCGTGTCCATCATCTCCATTTCCTTCTATATCATGGGCAACGCTTTCTCGGATGCTGCTGACCCGCGCAACCACGTTTAACAGATGGGAGAGAAAATCACAAAAATGGATAGACAACCGATCATCTCTGCCAAAGACGTGGAGATCACCTTTAGCCTGCGCGGCAAGAAGCTGAACGCGATCCGCAAGTGCTCGCTGGACCTTTATGACGGCGAGACGCTGGCCATCGTGGGCGAGTCCGGCTCGGGCAAGTCCGTATTCACCAAGACCTTCGTGGGTATGCTGGATGTCAACGGTAAGATCACCGGCGGCTCCATCATGTACGAAGGCCGCGACATGACCAAGTTCACCGAGAAGGACTGGCTGGGCGTGCGCGGCAAGAAGATCGCCATGGTCATGCAGGACCCGATGACCAGCCTGAACCCGCTGAAGAAAATCGGCAAGCAGATCCAGGAGAGCATCGAGCACCATCAGGGTCTGAAGGGCGCGGAGGCCAAGAAGGCCGCCATCGAGATGCTGGCCAAGGTCGGCATCCCCGACCCGGAGCGCCGCTACGAGCAGTATCCGCACGAGTTCTCCGGCGGTATGCGTCAGCGTGTCGTCATCGCCATCGCTGCCGCCTGCCGTCCGCAGATCCTCATCTGCGACGAGCCCACCACCGCTCTGGACGTGACCATTCAGGCACAGATCCTGCAGCTCATCCGTGACCTGCAGAAGGAGCTGGGCATGTCCGTTATCTACATCACCCATGACCTGGGCGTTGTGGCAAACGTGGCAGACCGCGTGGCCGTCATGTACGCCGGTCAGATCGTCGAGTACGGCACCGTCGAAGAGATCTTCTACGACGCATGGCACCCCTACACCTGGGCTCTGCTGCAGGCTCTGCCTCAGCTGGGTACCAAGGGTGAGGCCCTGCCCACCATCGACGGTACGCCGCCGAACCTGTTCAATGAGATCAAGGGCGATGCATTTGCACCCCGCAACAAGCACGCGCTGGCCATCGACTTCGTGGCAGAACCTCCGTTCTTCCAGGTATCCGAGACCCACGCGGCAAAGACCTGGTATCTGGACCCCCGGGCTCCCAAGATGGAGCGCCCGCACTCCATCCAGAACCTGCGTGAGAAAATGGGAAAGATGGGAGGTTCCAACTTAAATGGCTGAGCGTGAAAAGCTGATTGAGCTGAAAGACCTTCAGATCACCTTTGGCTCCGGCAAAAAGAAGTTCGTGGCCGTGGACCACGTCAATTTTGACATCTACAAGGGCGAGACCTTCTCGCTGGTCGGCGAGTCCGGTTCCGGCAAGACCACCATTGGCCGTGCCATCTGCCGCATCAACCCGACCTCGGGCGGCGACATCTTCTTCAAGGGCCAGAAGATCAACGGCAAGATCTCCAAGGAGCTGGACCGTGAGGTCATCCGCAAGGTCCAGATGATCTTCCAGGACCCCATGGCCTCTCTGAACGAGCGCGCCAAGGTCGAGTACATCGTGGCTGAGGGTCTGTTGAACCACCACCTGTACAAGGACCAGAATGACCTGCATGAAAAGGTCATGAACGCTCTGCATGAGGTCGGCCTGCTGCCGGAGTTCGCCTCCCGCTTCCCCCACGAGTTCTCGGGCGGTCAGCGCCAGCGCATCGGCATCGCCCGTGCGCTGGTCATGGAGCCGGAGTTCATCGTGGCCGACGAGCCCATCTCTGCACTGGACGTCTCCATCCGTGCGCAGGTGCTGAACCTGCTGAACAGCATGAAGAAGTCCCGCGGTCTGACCTACCTGTTCATCGCCCACGACCTGTCGGTCGTCCGGTTCATCTCGGACCGCATCGCCGTCATCAGCAAGGGCCGCATCGTGGAGCTTGCAGAGGCTGAAGAGCTGTTCCTCCACCCCCTGCATCCCTACACCAAAGCCCTGCTGAGCGCCGTTCCCATCCCCGACCCGGGCCTGGAAAAGAGCAAGAAGCTCCTGGTCTACGACCCCTCCATCCACGACTACAGCGTGGACAAGCCGGTCTGGGAAGAGATCGCCAACGGCCACTTCGTCTATGGCAACCAGAAGGAGCTGGAAGGCTACCGCAAGGAATATCAGAGCCAGCTCTAAGCACTGTCACTTGACTGTATTTTAACACAAACGCCCCGCCGCATTGGGAAGCATCCCATTGCGGCGGGGTTTTGTGCTGTATAAAAAGAGGCCGCTTCCCGTATTTCTGCCGGGAAGCGGCCCTTTTGTGTTTTATATCAGTCTTGCACCGGGCTTCGGCTCATGGGCCTGCCAGAGGGTGACCCACTCGGGCAGATGCAGGGTCTTCAGGCGCTGGGGCAGGGCGGCGAAATCGCCGTCCGTGAGATACCACGCCACACCGAACGCCGCCAGCGCCAGGATCCCCAGCACCGCCAGCAGAACGCGGAGAGGATGCTTCTTCTTTGGGGTGGGGTCCTTGCTCTGCGAACGGCCCGGAGGATCGCTCTGTTTGACCTGTCCGGCGGGAAGGAAGCCTGTCCCCTCGGCCTGCGGCAGACCGGCAGCGGCGCGGCGCACCATATCCAGCAGCCAGAGGCCGGGGTTATCTGCGGCGGGGACGGTGCGGAGCCAGCAGCCTTTTTTGGTGCTGAGCACCAGCACATGGTCGCTTTCTCGCTCGGCACAGGCCACGGCCAGCTCTGTTCCCACGATGCGGCGGGCCGCCTGCGCCCGGGAAAGGGCCAGACGGACAGGGTCGGGGTTGTCCCCTTCCCCGCCGAGCTTGGCCCGGGCGCGCTTTTCGATTTGGGGGCCGACCTTGGCGTCGGCATAGCTCATGGTGCCGAAGTCGTAGACCTTCTCGGCGCCGGGGACTTTCTCGAGCCGGGATTCCAGCAGCGCACCGGCGGCGGCATCACCGCAGGCCAGCAGACGATCATGGGCTTCCAGCGCCTGCACGGCGGCAGCGGCCAGACTGGTATCGCCTGCACCATATACGTCCGCGCCAAAGCTGCTGCGGAGGCTCTGGGCCGCCTTTTTCAGTCCCGTGGGCGTGTCCGCACGGACAGCCAGCAGCGTCTCTGCGCCCCGGCTCTTCCACTGGGCCTCGGCCCTCCATTGGGGCGCAAACAGCTCCACAGCGGCTGCCAGCCGCCCCTGCGGCGCGCCGTACAGGCGCAGTACACAGCGGGTCTCCTCTGCCAAATCCCATCAACCCCTCATTTTTGATTTTTACCGGATGAACGCCTCATCCAGTGCAGCCAGCGCTTCGTCGTCCGACTGCTGGGCCGCGGTGAGGGCCTGCGTCCCGGCAGGGACTTTGCCCTGTGCCAGACGCAGCGCCATTTCCAGCGCAGCCTGTGCGGCCCGGGCGCGCACCAACGCACGGTCAGGCCGGGAGACGAAAAGCTTCTTGACGTAGGCCACGCCATCCCGGGCAGCGCCCAGATAAACGGTGCCCACAGGGCGCACCTCGTCGCCGCCGGTGGGGCCGGCCAAACCGGTAACGCTCACAGCGATGTCAGCGCCCGAAGCCTTTGCCGCACCCAGAGCCATCTGTGCCGCCACGGGGGCGGACACGACGTTGTACTTTTCGATGACCGCCGGGTCCACGCCCACGAGCTTTGCCTTGGCCTGCTCCCAGTAGGTGACAAAGCCATAGCCGAACACCTCGCTGGAACCGGACACGGAGGTCAGGCGCTGTGCGATGAGGCCGCCGGTGCAGCTCTCGGCGGTGGCGATGGTCAGTCCCTTTTCCTTCAGGGTATGGACCACCGTTTCTTCCAGACCGGCCACATCCTCATCATACACCGCATCGCCCAGCAGATCATAGAACTTTTTGGCATACGCGCGGCACATTTTTTCGCCGTCCTCGTCGGAGCGGGCGCGGGCCGTGATGCGGATCTCGCACTCGCCGGTCTTGCAGTAGATGGCGGCGGTGGGGTTCGGGTTTTCCAGCAGGTCACGCACCTTATACTCAATATCGCTTTCGCCGCCCAGCACACGGAGGGTGACGGAGTGGAGGGTGCAGTTCTGGCGCTCCATCAGCAGAGGGCGGACGCTCTCCGTCCACATGGCCTTCATCTCGTGGGGGACACCGGGCATGAGGACGGCGCAGCGGCCGTCCTGTTCGAACCACGCGCCGGGGGCAGTGCCGTGGTTGTTGATGATCTTATGGCCCTTGGTGGGGACCATCGCCTGTTTGCGGTTGTTGGGGGTCGTCTCGCGGCCGGTGCGGGCAAAGTAGCTGGTGATCTTGTCCCACTCGGCCTCATCGAAGGCCAGCTCATCCCCGAAGCAGGCGGCAACGGTCTCCTTGGTCAGGTCGTCCGCCGTGGGGCCGAGACCGCCGGTAAAGACCAGCAAGTCGCAGCGGCTCTTAGCCTCGTTGACGAAATCGGCCAGACGGCCATGGTTGTCGCCGATGGTGCTCTCCCGCTGGACCGTGATGCCCAGATCGGCCAGCTCCCGGCTGAGGTACTGGGCGTTGGTGTTGAGGATGTTGCCGAGAAGGAGCTCGGTACCCACACTGATGATCTCTGCTGTCATGGCTCAGCCCTCGAATTCCACGTCGTCGGTGATGCGCAGGCGGATACGCTCGGTGGCCTCTGCGGCCTCGGCTTCCAGCTCTGCCAGACCGGGCATCCCGGCCTCGGCTTCGAGGATCTCGCTCAGTTCGGGGCGGATCTTCGGGTGCGGCGGGGTGAAGATGGTGCAGCAGTCCTCATAGGGCAGGATGCTCGTCTCAAAGGTGTTGATGTGGCGGGCCGTCTCGACGATCTCGGTCTTGTCCATGCCGATGAGGGGGCGGAGGATGGGCAAGTCCTGGGCGGCGTCGGTACACTGCAGAGCCTTGACGGTCTGGCTGGCCACCTGTGCCAAGCTCTCGCCGGTGACGAGGGCTTCACAACCCTGCTTCCTGGCGATGATGTTGGCAATGCGCATCATGCTGCGGCGCATGAGGACGGTGAAGAGAACGTCGGGCGCGTTATCGCGGATATACTCCTGGGGCTTGGTATACGGCACCACAAAGAGGTTGGTGCTGCCGGTATAGGGGGTGATGAGCTGGGCCAGAGCCTTAACTTTCAGTTTTGCGCGTTCAGAAGTATACGGAGGGGACGCAAAATGGATGTGGTCGAGGCCGAGGCCGCGCTTTGCCATCCGGTATGCCGCCACAGGGCTGTCGATGCCGCCGGACAGCATATTGAGGGCGCGGCCGGAAGTTCCGACAGGCAGGCCACCCTCACCCTGTATTTTGGGGCCATGGATATACGCACCGTAATCGCGGATCTCCACGATGACCTTGAACTGAGGGTTCTTGACGTCCACCCGCAGGTAGTTGTGCCTGCCCAGCAGATAGGCACCCAGCTCCCGCATCAGTTCGGGACTGGTCATGGGGAAGGTCTTATCGGAACGGCGGGCCTCGACCTTGAAGGTCTTGATGCCGTGGAGGCTGTCGCCCAGATAATCCTCGGCGGTCTGGCAGATGGTGTCGAAATCCTTCTCACAGACCACAGCACGGCTGAGGGCCGCGAGGCCGAACACCTTGCTCACCCGCTCAAAGGCGAGGTCCATATCAATGTCTTCCTCTTCCGGCTCCATGTAGAAGGTGGACTGGGTGCAGTAGACGCGGAACTTGCCCACCGTCTTGAGGCGGTAGCGCAGGATCTTCATCATCGTCGATTCAAACTGGTTGCGGTTGAGGCCCTTCAGGGACATTTCGCCCTGATAGCCCATAATGACTTCTCTCATCGTTACTCCTTACTTTTTGATTCTCTGCAAGTGCTTCATACCATCCTCAAAGCGCTCGAGGAAGGCGTCCACATCCTCCGGGGTGTTGTCGGCGCAGAAAGACACCCGGATGGCCGTGTCGATGGCCAGCGGGTCGCGGCCCATGGCCGCCAGCGTGTGGCTGGGCTGGCCTCTGCCGCAGGCGCTGGCCGACGAGACGTAGATCTGCTTCTCGGACAGCCAGGCCAGCATCGTCTCGCTCTTGATGCAGTTCTCGCTGAAATTCAGCACCTCAGGCACAGCGCCCGCCGGGCTGTTGATCTCCACCTCCGGGAACACAGAAAGCCCCGCGCGGAGGCGGTCGTTGAGGGCGCGCACGGCCTTGTCACGGCTCTTGATGCTGCCGGCCAGGCGGGTGGCCGCGGCGGCAAGGCCCAGCGCATAGGGCAGATTCTCGGTGCCGGGGCGGAGACCGCGCTCCTGCTCACCGCCCAGATAGGGCGGCTGGAACGCCTGCACCAGCCGGTCACTCAGGTAGAGCGCACCGATACCCTTGGGTGCGTGGATCTTGTGGCCGCTGACGGCCATCGTGTCGATGTTGTCCAGCTTGATGGGGACGCGCATCCACGCCTGCACAGCGTCCACATGGACGATGGTGCGGCTGTTGCGGCGCTTGACCTCGGCGGCCAGACGCTCCACGTCGCTGCGGGTGCCTATCTCGTTGTTGACCATCATGCAGGCCACGAGGATGGTGTTCTTGTCCACGGCATCCAGCATCTTGTTGATGTCCAGCGTGCCGTCGGCCTGAGGCTTCACGACAGTGACGTTATAGCCCTGCGCGGCCAGACGTTCCAGCGGGCGCTGGACGCTGGGGTGTTCGAAGCCCGACACCACGATGCCCTTGCCGAAGGTGCGGGTCTGGGCCGCGCCCAGCAGGGCCAGATTATTGCCCTCGCTGCCGCAGGAGGTAAAGTACAGCTCCTTCGACTTGCAGCCCAGGGTACGGGCCACAGCGGCACGGGCGGCGTTCAGGGCCTCTTCGCTCCGTGCGCCGGGGGCATAGAGGCTGGAGGGGTTGGCCCAGTGCTCCCGCATGGCCTTGTCTATCACGTCTGCCACCTCGGGAGCAACGATGGTGGTGGCGGCGTTATCCAGATAATGCAGTTCCGGATCATGCAGCATAATTTCATTCCTGCCTTTTGTGCATAAAATATCAGGATAAGTATACCACAAAGTTCCGCATAACGCAAAATATTTGCACAGCAAAAAAGGGGCCGCTCCATGCAGGAGCAGTCCCTTTCAGCAGTCTGCGGTTCGCGTTTGGGTTCAGCCGTTCTCGTTTGCCTTCTGCAGCCAGATGCTGCCGATGTCCAGCGCATTGTACAGGCCGTTCTTGGTGGTCTGACGTGCCACGCGGGCCTCACGGGGCTTGGACTCATCGGTAGAGAGCAGCTGCAGATGGACCTTATCTGCCACATCCACACCGCCCACGGTCTTGGTGGATTGGATCTGCAGATAAAGCACATACGGGTCGGTCATGCAGCCGTAATACAGCTCATTGTCCTTGCGGACGAGGGGCTTGCCTTTATAAGTCAGTTTCGGAGTAAATGGCATCGTGAAAGCCTCCCTATCATACTTGATTCACTTTAGTATATCATATTTATAACAGAAAACGCAAGGGCAGGCCCCCGGAATATGGGAATTTTTCCTCACGGGTTGCACGGGCCGGGGCTGTGCTGTATAATAGGGGCAAAAGTACCCATTCCGCCACAGGAGGACATTATGGCAGATTATCAGGAATATCGCCGCCGCATCCTTCACCGGCGCTGGCGCAGGATGTTCATCACCGCTGCGCTGCTCATCCTACTGGTGCTTCTGGCCGCTGTGGGCGTCCTCTGGAAGCGCCTTCACCGCGAGCCAGCCCCTAATACGGCCCAAGGCCCCACCATTCTGCAGCAGGAGCTGACCGGCAGCGAGTGGAACACCATCAGCTACACCCCGGCCCGACGCCTGAGTGTCCAGACCCTCGACAACGGGATGACCGCGATGGATTTCCGCCTCGCGGCCCAGCCTGCCAGCCCTGCCGTGGAGCGGAGCAGCTTTTCGGACGTGAGTTTTTTGGGCGACAGCCTGACGCAGGGGATGCAGCTGTACGACACCGGCCTGCCCAACGCGCACTTCTGCGCCTATAAGGGCGTCGGCCCCAATGCCGTCGTCAACAACACCACCTGCCGCCGGGTCGACGGCGAAAAGGAAGTCCCGATGGAGGCGCTGGCCTCCCAGCAGCCCCGGGCGCTCTACATCCTGCTGGGTACCAATGTGCTGACCGCTGACAGTGATTATACCAGCTTCCTCACCTATTACCGGCTGATGCTGGACATGATCTCGCAGGCACTGCCCAACACGAAAATTTATGTCCAGTCCATCACCCCGGTCCGGCCTGAAGTGCGCAAAAAGTCCCCCGGCCTCTACAAGGAGCGGCTCTGTGAGATAAACGATGCTCTTTCGGCTATCGCGCTGGAAAAGGGCTGCACCTTCCTGAACCTCTGGGAGGCGCTGGCCGATGAGAACGGCGACCTCATCGAGGAATACGCCCAGCCGGACGGCTACCATCTGCTGCCCGCCGGGTACGACGCATGGGTGGATTATCTCTGCACCCACACCTGATAGCGATAGAAAGGCCCTCTCAGCGGCGCTGAGAGGGCCTTTTGCTGTCTCAATATCAGAACGCGATGCCGGCGTTGTCGTACAGCCAGCGGAGTGCGAACCAGCCAAAAGCCGCAGAACCCTCGTAGAGGATGCTGTCGTCGAACCGCACCTTGGGGTGGTGCTGGCCGTAGCAGCAGCCCTGCTCCGGGCCGCCTGCGGCGATGAACATGCTCACAGTAGGCACTTCATGGCTCACGAAGGCGAAATCCTCGCTGCCGCCGCCGGGCTTGCCGCCGGTGAGGGCGGTCATGTCCATGGCACCCTTCCCCAGCAGCTCGGACATATAGTCCATCGCATTCTCGGCGAGGGGCTTGTCCACCACCATACAGGGGCAGTAATCGGCGAAGGATACCTCTGCGGTGCAGCGGAATGCCGCCGCCACGCCCTGCGCGATCTCGGTCATGCGGGTGCGGATGAGCTCACCGGTCTTATTCTCCGGGTCGGTGGTGCGGATGGTTCCCCACATCTGGGCCACATCCGGGATGACATTGGATGCCGCACCCGCCTCGAAGCGGCCGGTGGTCAGCACACCGACGTCACCGGGCTTCAACTCCCGGCTGTTGATCTCCTGCAGGGCGATGTGGATGTGGGCCGCAGCCGTGATGGGATCGATGCAGTTTTCCGGGGTAGAGCCGTGACCGCCCTTGCCCTTGACCACGATATGGTACTGCTCACAGCTGGCCATCGTGATGCCGCCGCCCGGCACCAGCACCGTACCTACCGGCAGCGGCATTCCGGCCAGCACATGGAACATCACAGCGGCGTCCACATGAGGGTCTTCCAACAGGCCGCCCGCGATCATATCTGGGGAGCCCTGGAAAATTTCTTCGGCGGGCTGGAATTCCAGCTTGACCGTACCTTCCAGCTCGTCCTCGTGAGCCTTGAGCAGCTTCGCTGCACCCAGCAGCATGGCCGTATGCATATCGTGGCCGCAGCCATGCATCTTGCCGGGGACTTCCGAGCTGAACTCTTCACCCGAATCCTCGGGGATGGGCAGGGCGTCCATATCGGCACGCAGCAGGATGGTCTTGCCGGGCTTTTTGCCGCCTGCCAGCGCAATGACACCAGCCTTGCCGCAGTCCTTCGGCTCATAGCCCATTTCCGTCAGCGCCTTCTTGACCAGCTCCTTCGTGTGGGGCAGATCGAAGCCCACCTCCGGGTGACGGTGGAGCGTCCGACGCCACTGCTGCAGCTGCGGCTCCAGTGCGCGGGCCTCCTTCAAAAGCTCTTCCGATGTGATATTCATACTCATCCGCTCCTTTGTTTTTGATTCAGAAAAAGCCCTCCCGAGGGAGAGCTTTTTTGCTGTGTTATGTTCAGCCCTCGGTGTGGCTTCCTTCGGGGTGGTACTTGGCGCAGGTACACTTTTTCCACTTCAGGCCGCTGCCGCAGGGGCAGGGGTCGTTGCGGCCGATCTTGATGACGCGGACAGGCTGGCCCTTGGGCGCACCCTTGGCACCGGGGGCGCCGTTGCCGGGCACATAGCCCTCGCCGGTGGGCTTTGCCACCTGCTCACGCTTGGGGGCTGCGCCCGCCTCGCGCACCTCGATGGTCAGCAGCATCTTGACGCTGGACTCCCGGATGGAATCCACCATCTGGTCGAACATATCAAAGCCCTCGATGCGGTACTCGACGACGGGGTCCTTCTGGCCGTAGCCGCGCAGAACGATGCCCTGACGCAGCTGGTCCATGTTATCAATATGGTCCATCCACTGGCGGTCTACACACTTCAGCAGGCAGATACGCTCCAGCTCACGCATCAGGGGTGCGCCGTAGCGCTGCTCCTTGTCGTTCAGGATGTCCATGCCGCGCTGATACAGCATATCCGCGATGCTCTCCTGAGAGATGCTGTCATAGTCAGCGACAGTGTAGTGGAAGTCGGCGTCGGTGGTCAGCCAGCCCAGATAGTGGCGGCGGAGTGCACCGAAGTCCCACTCGTCCTTCACATCGCCTGCGAGGAACTGCTTGCAGCTGGACTCGATGTTCTCCTTCAGCATATTGTGCATCTCGGCGCTGATGTCCTCGCCGTCCAGGACCTTGTGGCGCTGACCATAAATGATCTCGCGCTGCTGGTTCATGACGTCGTCGTATTTCAGGACGTTCTTGCGGATCTCGAAGTTGCGGCCCTCGAGCTTCTTCTGGGCAGACTCGATGGTGCTGGTGATCATCCGGTTCTCAATGGGGGTGTCCTCGTCGATGCCCAGAGTACCCATCAGGCTCTGCACGCGGTCGCCGCCGAACAGACGCATCAGGTCGTCCTCGAGGCTCAGATAGAAGCGGGATGCACCGGGGTCGCCCTGACGGCCTGCACGGCCGCGCAGCTGGTTGTCGATACGGCGGCTCTCGTGGCGCTCAGTACCGATGATGAACAGACCGCCAGCAGCACGCACCTCTTCAGCCTCCGCTTCGGTCAGGGGCTTGTACTGAGCATACAGCTCATCGAACCGCTTGCGGACAGCCAGAATGTTGGCGTCGGCAGTCTCACCATGGCCGTCGGCCTCGATGAGCAGCAGCTCCACGGCTGCAGGCAGAGCCTCCTCGGGCTTTTCAGGGTTCAGCAGCTTCTCGCAGAAGTGCTCTTTGCGCATCTGGGCCTTTGCCATATACTCGGCGTTGCCGCCCAGCATAATATCGGTACCACGGCCAGCCATGTTGGTGGCGATGGTGATGGCCCCCTTCTTACCGGCCTGTGCGACGATCTCTGCCTCACGCTCGTGGTTCTTGGCGTTCAGCACGTTGAAGTCGCGGGTGTACTTCTGCAGCATCTTGGCGAGAGTCTCGCTCTTCTCGACGCTGACAGTACCCACCAGGACTGGCTGGCCGTTCTTGTGGCACTCCATGACCTGCTGGATGACGGCATTGTATTTGCCATTGATGGTCTTGTAGATGGCATCCGGGTAATCCTTGCGGATGACAGGGCGGTTGGTGGGGACGGTGACGATGTTCAGACCGTAGATCTCGGTAAATTCGGTAGCCTCCGTCTTTGCCGTACCGGTCATACCGGACAGCTTCTTGTACATACGGAAGTAGTTTTGGAAGGTGATGGTCGCCAGCGTCTTGCTCTCGGCGGCGATCTTCACGCCCTCCTTGGCCTCGATGGCCTGATGGAGGCCCTCGTTGTAACGGCGGCCGATCATCAGGCGGCCCGTGAACTCATCGACGATGAGCACTTCGCCGTCCTTCACGACGTAATCAATGTCGCGCTGCATCACACCGTAGGCTTTGATGGCCTGGTCGATGTGGTGGGCGAGGGTCATATTCTCTGCGGCAGCGAGGTTCTCGATCTTGAAATATTCCTCGGCCTTCTTGATGCCCTTAGCCGTCAGGGTGCAGGTCTTGTGCTTTTCGTCCACGATGTAATCGCCGTCAGCCTGCTCGTCGGTCTCCACCTTGTCTTCCAGCTCGACCACGACGCTCTTGCGCAAGGTGCGGACGAAGCGGTCCACCTGGGTATACAGGCTGGAAGAGTCCTCTCCGCGGCCAGAGATGATAAGCGGCGTACGGGCCTCGTCGATGAGGATGGAGTCCACCTCATCGACGATGGCGTAGGCATGGCCGCGCTGCACCATGTTGTCTTTATAAGTCACCATGTTGTCGCGCAGATAGTCGAAGCCGAACTCGTTGTTGGTGCCGTAGGTGATGTCGGCGTTGTAAGCCTCCCGGCGGGCATCGCCATCCATGCCCTGCACGATCAGGCCCACCGACAGGCCCAGCCAACGGTAAAGCTTGCCCATCCACTCGCTGTCGCGCTTGGCGAGGTAATCGTTGACGGTGACGATGTGGACACCCTCCCCGGTCAATGCATTCAGATAGGCAGGCAACGTAGCCACAAGGGTCTTGCCTTCACCGGTCTGCATCTCGGCAATGTCGCCCCGGTGCAGGGCGATACCGCCGGTGACCTGCACCGGGAAATGCTTCATGCCCAGCACACGCCATGCGGCCTCGCGGCAGACAGCGAAGGCATCGGGCAGAATATCATCCAGCGTTTTACCGTCGGCCAGTTTCTGCTTCAGTGCAGGAGTCTGGGCCTGCAGCTCGGCATCAGACATCGCCTGATACTTGCCTTCCAGAGCCAGCACCTGTTTGGTGAGGGGGTTGATCTTTTTCAGTTCCCGGTCAGAGAAGCTGCCAAAGAGTTTTTCAGCTAAGGACATTGGTCACACCTCATGATTCTTCAAAATAGCAAACGTCCGGGCCATTTTATTGCCCCAAAACGAATATTCACACATAAATATATGATACACCAAAAGCCCCATCCCGTCAAACCAGATGGTGAATTTTAGCCGGTTATTGAATGAATTTTCTGTAAATTCCTTCGACCTTTCCCACCATGGTCCGGTATCATCCCTTTTCGATGTAATAGCAGACGAGGTCTGTCGCGCCGCGCGTTGCATGGCGCATGGCTTTGTGCTCGACGCCCTCGTATTGGAAGCCCACTGCTTTCAGCAGTTTCCCTGAGGCGAGATTGTATGCATAGTGTCCTCCGGTAAACATCTCAGCGTTAGTTTTTTCGAAATAGGTCTGCATGACGGCCTGCAGCGCCTCCCGCGCGTAGCCCCTTCTCCGGGCGTCCGGTGCGATTTCGATACCAAACTCCCACCCCGGCACAGCCCGCTCTGCGTCCATCATGGACATCATCCCGATGACCCGGCCCGTCTCTCTGCACACAATGCTGTAGCGCGTCTGAGCTGCAAATTTCTGCATCAAACGCTCATACTCCTCATCCATCTCCTCAAAGGCATGGTAGCCGCCGCAATCCAGTGTCGTCTGCTCGTCAGACAAAATCGCAAAAATATCCTCTGCGTCTCCGATGGTAAACTGGCGCAGCAGCAAACGCGGCGTCTCGATTTTTAATAATTCCATTTTTACCACTTTCTTTTCTCGGATACAAGAAAGCCGCCCTGAGAACTCTCAGAGCGGCATATTCAAGTCGGCGACTACCTATTTTCACAAGCCGTTTCCAGCTAACTATCTTGGGCACGAGTGAGCTTAACTGCTGTGTTCGGAATGGGAACAGGTGGAACCTCACCGTCATCGTCACCGACCATATGACTGACACAGTATATCACATTTCTGTGTATCTGTCCAGTATTTCTTAGAAGGACGTGCCTTCAAAACTGAATAATCACTGCTTACATTTTTTCGTTGACTCTAAGAGTCTCAAGCGAATTGTGGTCAAGCCCTCGACCTATTAGTACACGCTTGCTGAAT